>Ga0185307_1000109_pt1 | contig 58488 bp, 58 predicted proteins | sample LHCtaG_FD_128010 | JGI IMG/M metagenome (GOLD analysis project Ga0185307, IMG submission 128010) | Hot spring microbial communities from Little Hot Creek, USA to study Microbial Dark Matter (Phase II) - LHC4sed_matched (SPADES... | ecosystem: Environmental > Aquatic > Thermal springs > Hot... | reverse complement strand
GCATGGCTTCATCGACGGGTTTAAGGTTTTCAACTATGAACTTTCTCGCCTCTTGGGGGATTATAGGTGGTTTCCCACGCATCTTCTCTACCGTTGAATCTCTAGCTATTATAACGATAAGCTTTCCATCCTCACCAGCTAGCGATTTTGCTCGTCTAAGGAGCTCTATATGTCCAGGATGGATTACGTCGAAAACCCCTCCAAGGAGAACGGTTCTGCCCACTAACGCTCCCCTTCCCATTTAAAGTCTACGAGTTTTAGAAGACGCATCCCCTCTAGTATGCCCTCACAGTAAGCTATTGCAATAAGACTGCTGACTAGATCGCCTTTAAGTTTAAAAGCTACAGAATCGTTGTAGTAGTTTCTAGCCCATTCTAATGCTAGGTTAAGTTCTCTACTGAACATTTCTCTAGATTCTCCTAGAATCTTCATCTCCCTAAAAACGTTTTTAACACCAACTATGTATCTATCTAATACGTCAAGTTCTATAAAGCCTCTAAAACGTGGAATATTCACAACATGGCTTCTCTTAACGCTGGCCAGCCTTACGAGGGCTTCGATTTCGAGAAAATGGAGAGTCCCGGGGACGATTATACAGTGGGGTGGTTCACCAAAATCCTCGTGGATAAGCTCATCTAGTCTTCCACCTTTAACTTTAAAGTCGTCATAGCCTAACCTGGCCAATCCAACTACAAGCCTATCTTCTGTAAAAATTCCCATTTGCTTTAATTCTTCAACCTCTCTGAGAATTCTCAACCCCTCGTTAACAGTCATAGCTTTATTTTCATAAGCCCTATAGTCTAATAGAAGGAGGGTATGCAATCCACGTGCAAGATTATAGAATGTTGTTTCGTAAGGCTTAGTTGAGACCGCTCCTCCATCTGGAAAACACACTGTCGCAGTCTCGCCAAACTTATAGATTTGTAATCCGCAGGCTCCAGCGGCGCTCGCGACTACGGATGATGAATTTACGACGCTGGTCTTTATGCCACGTTTTTCAGCTTCAAGTCTCAAAGCTATATGCGTTGTAGCGGCGAATGGGTCTCCCGGAGTTAATAGCACAACTTTAAATTCAGTAGCCTTGTCTAAGATGAATTTTCCCCCTAAGTTTTCAAGGTCTTCTCTAGAAACTCTCCTAAATGTCCTACCTGAAGCATTTTCAAGCTTTCTTAAGACCTGCTCAGGCGTATAATTTGTATATGTCTCAACGTACACTTCATCGGCACTTCTAACTGTTTCAAGGCCCTTCAGAGTTAACCCGCCTTCTCCCAGACCGAAGCCTACAAATATCAGCTCACCAGCCTTCATCTGAAGAAAATGTCTCTCACACTTTATTTAATTCCTAACTCTCTATCTTCGTAGAGTTTCTACGATTTTTCGAAACCTTCTTCAAAACCCTTATCACTTTGAAAAGTTATAATTGCAATGGTCTTTATGAGGAAAGTTAAGGTTGGGGTTGTAGGTTTGGGTATAATGGGTAGAGTACATACAAGAGCCTATAAAAGCCATCCCAATGCTGAAGTCGTAGCAGTCTGCGACATAGATGAGGATAGGGCTAAATCTTTTGCCAAGGAATTCTCAATAGCAAGAGTTTACACAGATTTTAGAGAGATGGCTGAAGACCCTGAACTCGAAGCGGTTTCAGTAGCCACGCCAGACTTCCTGCATAAAGAGCCTGTAGTCGCCTTTGCGAAAGCTGGTAAAGACGTTTTATGTGAGAAGCCTTTAGCTACTTCAACATCTGATGCTGAGGAAATGGTTAAAACAGCGAGAAACGCAGGTGTTAAACTTATGGTTGCATTTCACAATAGGTGGAGTCCACCGTATGCTATTCTAAAGTCTAGAGTAGATTCAGGTGAACTAGGCCATCCTATATATGCATATGTGCGTCTATGCGATACCATATATGTTCCCACTAGAATGATAAGCTGGTCTTCCAAGACATCAGTCATCTGGTTCTTAGGAAGCCACGTAGTAGATCTCGTAAGGTGGATTTTTGGGAAAGAAGCGGAGAAGGTCTATTGTGTTAAGAGAGACCATATCCTTAAAGGTATGAACGTGGAGACCGAGGACTTCTTCCATTACATAGTTGAGTTTCAAGATAGTGCCGTAGCGTTGTTTGAAAATAGTTGGGTTCTTCCTGAAACACTTCCATCGGTGGTTGATTTTGCAAGCAAGTTTGTCTTCACTGAGGGCTGTGTCTACGTAGATACTCACCATAGTCAGGCTATGCGAGTCTACACGTCTGTGAAAGCTGAAAACCCGGATTTATTCGGCGGCCCCCTTGAGATACATGAACACTTAACAGGTTTTAATGTGAGAACGGTTTGGCATTTCATAGATTGCCTTGTTAGAGATAAAACGCCACTATCTACAGGTGAAGATGGATTGGCTGTTACGAGGATCATAGAGGCTGCTTTAAAATCGGCTGCTGAAAGTAAACCTGTGAAAATTTAAATGTTGAGAGTCTTTCTATTTTTAACCTTGTATACTGTGAAAAAGCCTATAGTGCCGCTTAACCTCGCCGCCAGCTCCCTCCTAAGCATTCTCACGTACTCTGAACTGCAATCTATCAACATGATAAGCTCTACTGCATCTAGATCCGGCCGATTGGGGAAGAGCTTATCAACGTTATGCTTTATAACTTGACCGTTTTCAATATTATTCAATAAGCCTGAAACCTTATCCCAATCTCTAATAGGCGTGCAAACCCTCAGCAGATAAGTCATTATAACTACTCCTATTCTAAAAATTCAGATTTGAACTTTTTATAGTTTCCCGCTTTCACCCCTCGAAAGGATCATATTGTTAATTGTTGTCAAAGTATCCCCATCAAGTCCCATTTCTGGAATATAGGGAAAATCGAGGTTTCCGCGCTCATAGTAACTTGGATAATTTCAATACGTGTCTATTTCTGCTTTAGATTGGTCTTGTAAAGCTCCCCTTGATAGGTCATCTCTTCTTAGGGGTCCTTAAAGCAGTTAAGTGAACAATTAGGGAAGCTATGAGCATGTATACTCCATAACCTATAGTTACATCAAATGCTTTAAAGACGCTACCTTTTGCCACGTTGAAAATCGTCAAGACTATTAGACAATCTATGAGAGCAGCTACCCAGCATAGTTTAGGTTTTAGGAAAACGGTAGATAATTGGAAAGTTAAAACCATCAATATTGCAACTGTCACCCATGGATTTAATCCAACTATTAAACCGTACCTCTCCAAGAGGTCCCATATTGTTATTTCAGTCCTCCCGGCTATCACAATGTGTGAGTTTAAAAACCCTAAGAATGTTAAAATCCATCCAACTCCCGCTATAACCCTACCTAGAAGAGCTTTCTTAGATATTCTCTTAACCCACCTTCGATAGATCAAGCTTAAGCAAATGACCGTTACGATCAAAGCTGGTAGATACGGTGGATTCACCTCCACCTCGTATACTGGACTTGTAAACACCTGTACTCCATTAGATTCTAAAGCAACGTAGAAGAACAATTTGCAAGGTATTACGGGCTCTATCCCGGCAACCCACTTTCCGTCCACAAGCTTCATGGGTTTTCTAACCCAGATGCTGCCTGGAATGCTGGTTCTCCAGACGACGGATAAATTATAACCTTCAATAGGCTTGCCTTCAACTTCTAAAGTCCATAGTTTGACAGCGTAATCTACTTTAGGGCTTAAAACAGCGCCTCCATTTTCAAACACGCCGTTCAACCATAGAATCGCCGTCATTATCCAACCTGGATACGCCTTTGAGTGGCTCCAATTCGGAGCTAAATTCATGATTTTACCTGGATAAGGTATCGCTGTGAAAGTATCGTTGATGGCATGTAATGTGAAGAATTCATCATTTGTAGATGCCAGTACGAGTATCGGCTTATTTATCTTAGACGCATAGAAGTAAACGTCAAAATACTTGACCATAGAATTGGCGAACTCAGTCCTCACGTCGAAGGTTTTTGGAACCATTTGGTTAGCTAAACTGCCAGACATTATCAGGTCTCTGTAGTTTCCAGATGCTACTATGGGTATGGCTACCTTAACTCTAGGATCTACTGCTGCAACAATATATGTCTCCACCCCTCCCATAGAGGCACCGGCTACTGCGATACGCTCCCCATCTACATCTTCCATAGATTTTAGAAGTGTCACAGCCCTTACAGCAGACCATACTGCATGGTAGTAGTAAGCCCCCTCAGGCCCACCAGATACGTTAACTATATTGCTGGCTGTACATGCAGGTTCTCTAGAAGAGCTGCCGCATCCTGGGGCGTCAATACACATGACGATGTAACCCTTCGAAGCAATATAGACGGCGATGCTTAGGAAATCTCTAGATGAGCCATTAGTTCCATGAAGCATCAGAACCGCTGGCAGAGGTTCAGCCTCATCTACGGGTTTAACTATAAACCCGTTTATTCTGACATCCTGACTGCCATAGTGTTCGCTTGTGTATTCTAGCCATTGAATGCTGAAGTTACGATCGTATTCAACTCTATATTCGCTTCTTTTAAATTCTACGTTTAAAGGCTCTTCGAAGGCCTTTGTTAAATTCCAGAAATCTATGTTTGGGTTTGTCGGAGGACTGGAAAACCTTCTAGGGGTTTGAATTGAAAGCCCGGTGCTCAGTAAAACTAAAGATATGGAAAATCCTAATGCAAACAATGCTTTTATGATGCCATACATCCCCTTCAGCCTTATACGACTTCCCTTGTTAGAGTTATCTGTATTCCTCATGGAAATGCCTCAGATACCCCAGGTTAAATTCATCCATTTAATTGTGTCGTTCTTAGGTGACTTTCGTCATCGGCATTTAAAAATTTGCCTCCGCGGTAGTTAAAGATTATCTTCACCTACTATTGTAAAATCGCTTATCATCAGCGTCGGGACTACATAGCTTCCCTTAACCTCAAGGCTACGGCTTATTCCTATGGGTTTTTGGAGAACCTCGTATACGTTTCCCGATATCATGCAATTCTCAACAGGATAACGTTTTTCACCGTTCTCTATCAGAAATGCCTGCTTAACAGCTCCAGATAGTAAGCCGTCTTCAAATCTAACATATCCTGAAAACCTTCCAACATACAATCCTATTTTTGTTTCAGCTATCATTTCTTCAACTTCGAAATCCCCCGGTTTAACTACTGTGTTTGAAGGCGCTACATCCAGCAGACCAGCCGCATTGCCAGTCTCCTCCATATTTAAAAGTCTCGCCGTAAACGTGTTATTGATGAAGTTTTTGAGAACGCCCTTTTCAATTACTATGGTCGTTCTCCTAGGTGAGCCTTCACCGTCGAATATAGAAGACGCCAGTCCGCCGGGTTTAACGCCGTCGTCTATAACTGTTAATTCATCGATGGCGACTTCATCGTTCATCTTATTCCAGAATGGGCTTATCCTCCTCCAAACATACATGCCATTATATGCTTGAGATAACGCTGCAAAAATCATACTTGAGACATCTGGAGCCAGTATCACGTTCCCTTTAAAACTTTTAACCGTTTTAGGTCTTAGGCTTTCTAAGGCTTTTTCAGCAGCTTTAGAGGCTAAGCGCTCAATGTCAATGTCCATCTTTCTTGAAGAATACTCTTCATATGCAAGGCTTCCCACTTCGTTCCCCTCCCTAGCCACTGTGAGAAGTCCGCAGGATATTATGGTGGATTCTTGACTACAGTAAATCCCTCTGCTGTTAGCAACCTCTGTCTTACCGAAGGCTGCCGATAAAGCTCCATTAACCACCGAAACTCTACCATCTAGGTTCTTCACGATCGTCAAAGCGGTCTTCATCAGTTCAATAGCCTCTTCAATCGTCAATTCTGAAATTTTCCTATCATATAATTCCTCCACTTGAGGGTATGGCTTAGGATCCGGTAAACCCCTCCAATAGGTGTTTGGAGTTAAGGCTTTAGCCAACCTATACGATTTTTCAGCTAACAGTTTTACAGATTCTTCTGCGGGGTTCTTTAGAGAAGAAAATCCAATACGTCCATCTATTATTGTGGCTAAGCTTAGAGAAGAACTTCTACCATGGGAAACATTCGATATTAGATCTCTTTCAACTTCAACCGTTAATACTTCTCCCTCAGAGAAAACGGCATGCGCCTCCGTAGCCCCCAGCTTTATTACATTCTTCACAGCATATTCTGCCAAACTCACTAAACCCCACCTACCGTAAGTTTACACCTCACGTGAGGCCCTCCACCATCAACCGGAACTACCTGACCTTTACCGCATATACCTGGCGTTAAGATTTTCAAATCATTACCCACGGCATCTATACTCTTCAAAACCTCCAACGCACTTCCTGAAACTGTCACCCCTCTATAGGGTTCTATGAGCTCACCGCTCTCTATACGCCATGCCTCTTGAACGGTAAACGTAAAAACCCCGTTTGAATCTGCCTCTCCACCCATAGCACCCTTAAGGTAGAGCCCACTTCTAGTATCTTCTATTATCTCCTCTGGTGTCCAATCACCAGCCTCCATATATGTATTCCTCATGCGTATTAGAGGAGCAAACCCATAGCTTTGAGCTCTAGCGTTTCCAGTAGGCTCAGCATTCATTAGAGCCGCTGTCTCCCTATTGTGTAAATAGCTTCTAAGAACGCCATGATCTACGATAACGGTCTTCCTAGCTTTAACGCCTTCATCGTCGTATGGCGTCCAACCGTTCGCTTTAACGGGCTCCGGATCGTCTACGATCGTCACAGCCTCCGAAGCCACCGCCTCTCCAATCCTATCTGTTAAAACAGAACCTGAAATCACCATATCAGCCTCAGCTGTATGTCCAAACGCCTCGTGAACTATCAACCCTAAGAGCTTATTATCAAGCACCACCTGATACAGTCCTCCCTTAGGAGCTCTAGCCTTAGACAGCTTTGAAATACGGTCTGCAACGGTTTCGGCTAGATTGAACGATAAGTCTTCCTTGACCAATTCAAATCCGCCGACTCCACCGATCAACTCATACGCTGACGGTGGTGCTGTACCTACTCCTACGGCATATATTCCCAACTGTGTCCTGCATCCATCTACGACTATTTCAGCCCCCTCGCTGCTGATGAACGTCTTCTCAAATGAATCATCTCCATACTGTATGCTTGTCTCTCCAACATCTCTACATCTCCTTAAATACCTGTCGGCCTCTAAAGCTAAGTTTACCTTCACGTCGACTGGCACATCCATGGGGTTTTCGACAACAATCGCAACACACCGTTCTCTAACAGGTTTAACTTCAACCAGTTTGACGGGCCGCTTCTTCACAGATGCTGAGGCTTTAGCCATTTTAAATGCCCGGTTTACAGCGTTACGTAGACTATCCCCATCTATTTTCTCTGTAAAACTGAAACCCCATGCCCCCTCTGTTAATATCCGAACGCCAACACCTCTTACCATAGATATTGCTGCGGCATCTAAAACACCTTTACGTACTCTGATATTGAACCCCTCGTGCCACTCCGCTCTAATATCCGCGTATTCTACTCCCAAATCCTCTGCTACTTTTAATGCATTTCTGAGTAGATCTAACATCTTACATAACTCTTCTAGCGAAGAAGTTAATAACAATTTTTCCATAAATTATACGAAAATGCTTAAAAACCCCTAAACTTTAAAGTTAGAGGCGCATCTGTATGGGGAGTTAAAGCTTTGGAGAGTGTCGAAGAATCTAACGCGTATTGCCAAAGAAGAAAGGCTCAAGAGGTTTAAAGAATCGCTCATAGCCTACTCGACAGACCTAGGTGGGCTTATAGCTGGGCTGATAGTTTTCCTTCGATTGGAGGTCTTCCTAAGCGAACCTTGGATTGTAATGTTATATCCCATTATGATGACGTTTAGAGGAAACGTGGGCAGGATTTTCTCAGCTAGACTATCTACAAGTTTAAACCTAGGTTCTATTAGGCCGTCTTTCAGAAGAAACACCCCGCTTTTCATGATACTCTTTTCTGCTATAAACTCCGTCTCCCTTCTCTTGAGCTTTTTCTCAGGCTTAATGGTGTTTTTCGCTCAAACAGTTATCGTAGGATTTAAACCATGGCTTTTGGGAATAGTACTATTGACTAGTATAAGTACCCAGGCGATTTCAATGTCTATAGCTATCCCCGTCACATGTATTCTGGGTTTTATAAGCTTCAAACGTAAAATAGACCCAGACGTCATACTGTATCCAATAATGTCTACGGTTACGGACATATTGGAGTCTTTAACGTATATCGTCGTAGTCATTACGATAAAAACTCTAATTGGATTTGTTGCACTATCTTCGATATGTATGATATTCTCCTCAGTCATCTTTATCTTAGTAAAGAGGTATGGAAAAGAGGTAGAATTCGTAACCTCTATAAAGCAGGTCTCAGCCCCCCTCCTCCTCAGTTTATCAATCGGTTGGCTTTCAGGTTTAGCCTTATCAAACGTTAAATCTAAGTTAGAAAAGTATCCAAGTATTATGATCGTTTACCCAGCAATTATAGATACAATTGGCGGCTTCGGCGCTTCCATAGGTTCTATTCTTACAACAAGACTTGCAGAAGGATCCATTAGTCCTAAGCTTTCTCTAAGTCTCTTAGAATTTTATGAGACTATTCAAATGTGGCTTTCTGCTTTGGTGTATTTCATAACTTACGCTTGCATAGTTTTCCTGAATGGTTTCCAAAATGTCGGCATGATAATAATGTGTTTCGTATTATCTTCTCCAGTGATTTTGCTTATCTGTAAGCTATCTGCCATAGGGGTTTTCAAAAGGAATCTAGACCCAGATAACTTTGTAATACCGCTTGAAACAACGTTTAGCGATTTCCTAGGTACTCTACTTTTAAGCCTATTCCTAGGAATCATTTAAAATACGCTATCCTATACTCTCAGCCTCTTCTTCAGACTCCTCCAGCATTTCTATGCCTTCTTTATAACCTGATAGAAGCAGTAGATCCCCCTTTTCCAATTGGATGTTTTCATTGGGATCGTAAAGCCAGAGATCCTTATGCCTAACGGCTAAAACTCTAACACCTATCCTATCGTCAAGCGCCAAATCACCTATACGTTTCCCTAAGAAGATCGAATCTTCATCCACTTCGACCACTAAGACTTGCTCGTTCACTTCCTCTCCAGCTAGCTCTAAGACTGGGTGGGCTTCCTCTCCCCTTAAAACTGTAAGCGCTAGGTCTTTAGCATAGTCGCTGATCCTCTCCATAGATTCCGCGAGGAATATAACAGCCATAGCCGTTTCTGTTCCGAGCTTTTCACCCTCTTCGATTATGAACATTTGAAGATCGGCTCTGAGCTTATCGATCTCTTCCTCGAATTTTAAAACACCTTTGGCTATTGACTTTGATTCGTATAAGATGCTTGAGTACGCTAAGTATAGTGCAATTTCACTTTTATCCTTAATCTCTCTGAGCTTTTCACTTATCTCTTGATGTATGGACAATCGCACCTCCTCCCGCATAAGATTTTAAACAAGTTAATGCGTCCATCGTCCCCCTGACAACCAATACGTCATCTGCCTTTAGTTCAAAATCATTGCTTGGATTTATCAACCATCTGTCATTTCTCTTAACTCCTATGATGTCAAAGCCTACACCACTCGTTATCAAAGCGTTTTCAATAGTTGATCCTTCAAGACGGCTCCCCCTCATAACTTGAATTATGCTAACGCTCTCATCCGTCTTCATGAACCCTTCCTTAATCTTCGGATGAATCTTCATCTTCTTTAAGACGATTTTAGCAATTTCAATAGCTTCGTAAGCTACCATGCTTGTTGCATCTGCAATCTTAAAAACCGATACAGCTTTTTCAGCGTTGTTGAGGCTCCTAACAGCAAGGCTCATGTAGATGATAACAGACTTTTTCAAATCGTTTACGCTTTGTTCTAAATCTAAAACCTGTTTCGCTAATTCCTCGTCATCATGCATTATCGAAGCGTAAGCTAAATCCAACATTAGACTTGAAAGATTTATAAGGTCTTTCAGCGAATCTTTAACGCTCCTTGGCTGGATGACCTCCTCTGATCGCCTCAATTTGTACTCCAACTGCGTGTTAAATTATGGTAATCTGCCTATTAAAAATTTCTAAGGCTGGTGTGAAATAGAGTTGCATCTAACGATAGGTCCTCGCCTCTAATCTTACTTCAGCCCAAGGATTAGGTTTAAATAACACGTATACATATATGTATACATACGGTGGTTTAGACGTCTTCAAGGGTTGTTCCAGTAAGGCTTGACCAAGAGACCTTAGAATCTATAGACCTATTGGTGGAGCTAGGTGTTTTCAAGTCTAGGAGTGAGGCTGTTAGGGCTCTTGTGAAGATCGGAATTGAAGAGCTTAGTGATCTAGCCGTTATTGTTGACGCCTGTGAGAAGCTGTTTGAGCTGGAGAGGCGGCTGGGCGATATACCGATTAGGCTTAGAGGCGGGTTTAAGGAGCTTATTGAGATGAGGGAGAGGTCGTATTGAGCTACATCGACGCAAGCGTTATGGTTCTAGCGCTAGATCCATCAGATCCTCGTAGTAGTAGAGCCAAGGAGAGGCTTGAAAGGGAAGGTTATAAAGTTATATCGGAGCTCGTGCTCGTTGAATTGTCGAGCGTGATCAGTAAGAGAAGAGAGCTACTTCGAGAATTGAGCAACGAGATCCAGGTGGACGAAGGAAAACTCATACCAGCGATCCTGCTATATATGGTCAAGAGGTTCAACCTTACATATAGGTCTACGGGTGCATCTAAACCAGCGCTTCCGGGGCTAGGTAGGATATACGAACCCATGTTAACAGCCATAGAGCTATCTGGCATATTAAGACTTAAAACACTAGACTTATTACACGTAGCTTATATAGTGATTCTGAAAAACAGGGGTGAGCGAATAAGTTTGATAGTGACGGGAGATGAAGACTTTAAAAAAGCTGAAGCAGGACTCGCAAGAAACCTCAAAATCAATATCGAATTGATAGACTGATTATTGAAGCGTAAGCTTAAGCTCCAACCCTATGCATATATATTTGTATTTGCAATAGCTACCTTCAAGCCTATTCCCATCTCTTTCTAAATCATCTACAACCTTCAACTTCGGCTACATGATTCAAAGGTTTAAAGAGAAAGCTGAAGAATATGGCATAGGAGTTGAGGAAATAAGCGACTATAAGACATCAAGCAAATGCCTAAGGTGTCGCTTTGAAAACATGACAATCAAAGGAAGACTCTTCAAATGCCTAGAGGCGTCCTAAATATAGGCTACCTTCAAGGTGAAGGTAGCATTAACAAGGTAGTAGCACACCTCTGCTTCTAAGGTGGAATGGGGTGAATTAGGAGCCTAAAAGGGTAATGAGTAATAAACCAATGAACACCCTAGAAACAAAGCTCTCTCGGCTTTAGCCGCGGAAAGTGTCACCAGTAATCTCTCGTTTCAAGGTATTCTTCCATAGCCTCTTGAAGGCTTTGAATAAAACTTTTGTAGTCTTTATGGGGTTTAGCCAATATTTGGTGGGCTGTTAAAGGTCCAACTCCCTTAACGGCTAATGCTATGGCCGCCCTCCTCCCATATATAGATAGCAGGTTTGAACTCATTTCAACGCGAGTAATTAAATCCTCTTCATCCTCTGTTAGACTCAACCCCTGCTTTAGCTTTCTAATGGCCTCTATAGTTTCATCTATACGCCACTTCGCTATGGCTATCCTACTTGAGTTGCACTTATTGCAGATTACCTGCTCCGGCAATTCTCTAATAATAGCTCTATGCACGTTTAAACAATCGAGGCATAGAAGCGTCACCGCTCTATTCATGATCCTATCTTCAAAGTGGTTCAGGCTTTCCGTGATCAGTATTTCCCCCACCTCTACTATAGGCATGGCTATCGGTGTAGGTTTTTCACCCATGTAGGTTGATATTCTAATCGCCCCGTTTCTAACCATGTTTAAGAGTTTGGAGAAATGCCTCACGTCGTAGTGGGTGGTTAATTGAAATCGAAATGCCTCTTCGTAGACTGGGGTGTCTTTAAACCGTTCCGACAGAGTCATTAAGAAGCTTGCAGACTTATAGTAGAGGTTTTTAGGGAGCGCGTCAAATTTAACGGCTACATGTCTAATTATGTAGGGATCCGTATGCTCTTTAAGTATCTTTAAAGACTCCTTAAGGCTGAGCCGTTTAACCATGTCGGCGATCGATGAAGGGTCTACCCGGTTGGAGAGAATAAACAAGACCCTATACGCATCGCATCTAGCTATACACTCTTCTCCAAACTTCTGCCTAATCTTTTCCGTCAAAACCTTTGCCAAAACCCTGTTAACTCCATGGCCGAAACAGGAATGGAGCACTACGTAGCGGTCGAAGCTCTCTACTAAAAGGTCTTTATCTGATGGTACGACAGCGGTCTTGAGCTGCTCTTCGAAAACCTTTAAAATATCCAATATTGGGCTCTTCTCTACGTTGAACTTTCCAGCGAGTTTAACCGCCAACTCTTCAACGTTGCTCTTGCTGAGGAGTTCAACTATATGCCGTCTAAACATGCCTACTGTCAATGCAACTTGATAGCTCGTAGGTAGAACTTCGCCCTCCCATCCGGGTACGGCTGCTGTAAAATCATCTGTAGGTTTAACATAAACCCTAGCTCCTTCTATCGCCTTAATTATCCACGGCCTCCCTCTAAGGATGACTTTAACACCCGGCTTCCCGTATTCTGAGAAAAAGTCCTCCCCTAGGTAAGCGATTTCCTCCCCGCTTTCCAAGTTGTAAACTGGAAACTTAAGTTCTTCCGGTATTGTGGATAAATGTCTGTAGTAGTAGGCTCTAGTCCTTCTACTAGCGGTTATGTGATCATTTTGAAGTTTCAGCAACCCAAGTCTATCCATGTATGTTAAAAGCCTTTCAAATACTCGCTGGCTTAAACCTCTATACGGGTAGCTTCGCCTCACGATCGTTAATGCGTCTTCCTGCTTAACCTTACCCCCATTCTCCAACACTATGCCCACCACTTGATGCGCTAAGACATCTAACGCATTACTGTGAATTTTAACATCTTCAAGTCTTCGTTTAGTAGCGAGCGTTTGGATCGCTAGGCTTTCCAGTAGATCGTCTAAACCAGCTGAAACTATTACGCCTTTAGAAGTCCTATCTAAACTATGACCGCTCCTACCGGTTCTCTGTATGAAGGCAGTTACTTGTCTAGGGGAGAGGTATTGAATGGTTAGATTCACATATCCTACGTCTATTCCCAATTCTAAACTGCTGGTGCATATAACAGCCGGTATTGATCCCTGTTTAAGTAGCGCCTCCGCATGTTCTCTAACCGCTTTAGAGAGTGAGCTGTGATGCGTCGAGGTTTCGAGTCCCATAAGCCTAAACCTGCTACTTAAATACTCAGCATACTCTCGACAGTTTGTAAATACTAAAGTTGGCCTATTGTCCTCTATAAGCTTAGCAATAAATCTAATCCTGGCGGCTGTTTCAGGTTTCGTTTGAAGCTTCAAAGCTAGCTCTATATCCTCAAGTGTGGGTTTAGGTGTTTCAACTTTAAACTCGTAGGATTTCTGCGCCTCATCCACTACAACTTTCAACGGTTTACTTGAACCTGAAAGAAACTTTGCTGCAAGCTTGGGATCTTCTAATGTTGCGGAAAGCCCTATGATCTGCGGGTTATCCGCAATTTTTCTCAACCTTTCAAGACCAACTGTAAGCTGAACGCCGCGTTTACTCTCTAGAAGGTCGTGGACTTCATCCACTATGATCCAGCGAACTCTACCCAGCCACCTTCTCATACCAAGGGCTACTAGAATTGCCTGCAGTGTTTCAGGCGTTGTTATAAGCACTTCAGGCGGCTCTCTACTTTGAATCCGCCTAACGCCTCTCGGAGTATCTCCATGTCTAACATCGACTGAAACTCCGACTTTACGGCAGAGTGTTACAAGCCTCTTATATACGTCTCTGTTTAACGCTCTAAGCGGAGTGATGTAGAGTATGTAGATTCCTTTGGAAACTCCCCTCTCTTTAAGCGTCAAATACATGCTTAAGACGGGTAGAAAAGCGGCCTCTGTTTTACCGGAACCCGTAGGCGCTACTATAAGGAGATTTTCACCCTGTAAGATTAACGGTATACTCTTCTTCTGAACAGTTGTATAGCTTTCAAAAAGCTTTGGTATGGATGGGTGTAATTGAATGCTCAAAATCGCTCTTCTCCCTATCCATTGAAAACCCCTGGGAGATTAAAAACGTTGTTTAAACTTTTCCTTTAATCTTGACGGCTCTATCCAACTTCGCCTTAGCTACTTTGATCAGGCTTTTCAAGCCTTGTTCGCTTATATCCTCAGCCCGCATAATATTCAATTCTAAAGCCCTATTGAAAACTTTCTCGCCAATATCTGTTCTGACCATGACCGTTGAGAATCCTGGTTTAGACCCTATACCGCCAACCGACACATCTGCTAATCTAGCCGTTAAATCTGGACACGTCATACATCCTTTCCTACTATACTTCTCCAACTCTTTAACGCCAACCGATACGAGGCTCTCACCACTTCCACCATACGCGTTAAACTTTCCACCAGATATGTCAAATTTAAACACGGCTTCAGGTTTAACCCCCATGCTGGGCAGAAACTCTGATACGAGATTGTAGTTGAAATTCTCCATACAGAATAGACCTATAATAAGCCCAGCCGCTTCTCCAAGCTTGCGGTGCCCCATATTCGTCAACTGCATCTTCCTAACGCTTAAAACTTGACATGGTGTCCCCACGAATGCTATCTTGTTACGCATATATTCGTAAAAAGCCGAAGCTAAAGCCGTAATCATAGGGCAGTACGTGTACTTAGACCCGGCGGCTTCCAACACCTCTTGGAAGGTGAAGGCCACTTTAGCCTCGGGAATCCAGCCCTTCAACCTATCCGCCACAGCTACAGTAGCGCAGTCTACCAGCCCCTCTTCTAAGGCTATCTTAAGCAGGCTAGTAACAACTCCTCCGTTTGCAGCTTTAGATTTGATATTTCCATCGGTGGATTCAACCGTATATATGGCTTTATAAAAGCCTAGGGGGTTTTCAACACCCTCCCAGTTTTTAAAGAGCTTTTTCTCCAGCTCTTCCAAAGTCGGCCCGGTCTTAGGGCATTGATAGTAGCATAGCTGGCACAGTATGCACCTGCCTGTGAGAGTCGGCCATCCATCTTTTACAGTTATGGCTTTAACTGGGCAAATAGCTATACAAGCACCGCAGAATGTACAGTTCTCCGGTTTAATGACCTCTCTTATAAGTTGACTAAATACTTTGAGTTCCCTAGTTTCAGTTGAAACAGCCATACCTTTAATTTTAGAGTGAGAGAGGATTTAAAGATTAAGGGCCTCTCTCTGTGTTAAGAGGGAAAAATTTTAAATTGATAAACCGCCTTTCTAGATTTGTCATGTCCATTAATGAATTGGCGGGGGGGCCTATAACAGCATTCATACTTTCGCTCATAGTAGCTGGAGTCTTATACGCTATAGGCGGCTCGATAGGCGTTAAAACTAAACGTAGTCCAGGTAAGTCTAAACCGTATGCCTGCGGTCAGGATGTTCCTGCTGAGAGAACACCTGTCGTTATATGGCTTTATAAATTCGCAACGGCTTTTCTAGTAATCGACGTAGTAGCATATTTGTTTATTCTAAGTATGGGCGCCCCCTTCGTAAGCCCAATAAGAGAGCTGGTCATAGTGTATAGTGTTGTAACGTTGATAGCTTTAATCACAATAGTGAGGAGGTGATTGGGCTGAAAAGAACCATGATTACGTATTTGATCGGTAAGTTTGCTTTGAAGTTGAAAGTTACTGTTATGCGGGGTATTGTCCATGTGGTTTGAATACCTAGTAAACATTTTCACGTTTCCAGGCTTCCTATTCATAATTCTCATCGCGTTTATATATGAGTGGATAGACCGCAAATTGTACGCCGCTTTTCAAAATAGAGTCGGTCCATGGGTTACAGGGTTCTCGGGCTTTCTTCAACCAATTGCAGACTTCATAAAGCTCTTAACTAAGGAGGATATAACTCCTGAAGGGGCAGACACGCTCATTTTCCGCGGCATACCCGTATTTTCACTAGCCATAGCGTTGACTTGTACCCTCTTCCTACCCATATCAGGTAGTATGGGTCTTGTGTCTTTTGAAGGCGATTTAATCGTTGTCATAGCGTTAATGACGCTATTATCCATAATGTTCTTTTACGCGGGGCTTTCCTCACCCAGCCGTTTCTCCATAGTCGGTGCCGAAAGGGCCATGCTGCAACTTTTAAGCTACGAGATACCCTTCATGCTTTCAATTGCTAGCGTAGCCGTTTCTACGGGTTCACTAAGCATAGTGGGGGTTGTGGAAGCTCAGAGGGATAGATGGCTAATCATAGGGCCAAATATGTTGAGTTTTATCGTATTTCTCTTAGCGGCTCAAGCTGAGCTTGAACGTATACCCTTCGATGTACCTGAGGCTGAAACCGAGATAGTGGCTGGATGGTTAACAGAATTTTCAGGACGTAAGTTAGCACTACTCCGCTTAACGAAAGACATAGAGCTTTTTTACCTGTCCAGCCTGTCTGCAGCACTATTTCTAGGAGGGCCTCTGGGTCCTATGGTACCTGGTTTAGAATGGTTGCTTCATCCCGTCTATTTCACCGTTAAATCGCTAGCAACATTATTTCTACTGTCACTATTGAAATCGATCTTTGCGAGGCTCAGGGTTGACGAGGCGGTCAACTTTCTATGGAAGTATATCATTCCATTATCCGTTTTACAATTCCTGTTCGTGAGGGTGGTTGTTTAGATGAGCATTGGTGGTATTCAATATTATAGGTGATAAGAGTGGGAGGTGATTACAATCTATGGAGTTCGTTATAATACACGTATTGGTGGTGTTGGTTTCAATCATAGCTGCTTTAATAGCTGTTGAGGTCAAGGATATTCTGAGGGCGCTTATAGGCTTCGTAATATTAAGCATCTCCCTAAGTATAGTCTTCTACCTGTTAGGTGCTCCATATGTCTCAGTATTTCAACTTGCCATATACGCGGGGGCTGTGGTCGTATTATTCGTAACGGCTTTGCACACGATGAGGAGGGTGAAGCTGTGAATTCGGAAGAAACCAAGTTTTTCGAAGCCTTTACAGCCCTCATGATCGTACTGTGGATAGCTATAATAGCTATATTTCTATCAAACTTGATAGGTTTTCTCACATCCATAGAATATGAGGCTCCAATAACGCTTGAGAAATACCCCTTCTTCATATGGACGTATAGGGGCCTAGACACGTTAACCCAAGTTTTCCTACTTTTAGCGACAATCCTTGGAGTTGCAGCGCTTTTAAGGGAAGACGAGGGGCCTGGTGTAGAAGAAGAGCCTGTGGTTGAAGGCGGGGAGGGTTAAGGATGCAGGAATTAGCTCAAATTCAGACAATCTATATGGTTGCCGTAGTCATATTAACTGCCATAGGGTTATATTGCATAATTGCCAAAAAAGAGCTTCTTAAAATAGTCATTGGAATAGAGATATTGACTTCCGCCGTAAATCTGAACATCATGGTCATGGGTTTGACAGGCTCAGGCGTTGATGCTCTAGCCCAATCCATGGCTGTAATCTCGATGACAATAGGTGCTTGCGTAGCGGCGGTTGCATTGGCCCTCGTTGTCAACGTATTTCGCCACTATCAAACAACGGATGTTAGAAAACTTAGACGGTTGAGGTGGTAGAATGAATGCTCAAATGGTCATATACCCAGTAATAATCCTACTCTCATCAGCAGCCATAATGCCCCCCCTAAATATTTTGGAGGAGAAGCTTAAGTTTAAACAGTTAAAACTCATACTAACCATATTTTCTCTAACATTGTGTCTAATCTTACTACTAACATTGCATCAACAAGTTTCATCCGAAGGGCATATTGAAGCCTTCCTATACGGTTTTGGCCTTCCATTTGGAGTCCAAATTTACGTCGACGAGTTTAGCGTGTACATGGCTGTGATTTTCTGCTACCTCGGATTGTTGGTGTCCATCTTTTCCTATCGCTATATGGAGGTTGACACTGGGCTTGACAAGTATTATGGTTTGCTTCTAACGCTCATAACCGGTATGGTGGGTGTGGCCTTTGCCGGAGACCTTTTCAACCTATACGTGTTCTGGGAGCTTATGTGTATAAGCTCCTACTCCCTCGTATCATTTAGAAAATACCGTTGGGAAGCTGTGGAAGCAGGCTTCAAATATCTAGTTATGAGTACAATAGGCTCGCTCGTAGCGTTATATGGTATATCAATAATATATGGATGTTTTAAGACAGTTAATATGCGTGAAATCGCTATGCAACTTACAATTGCTCAGACGGAATTAAATTCTTCTGCCATATTGTCGCTTTACTTTGCAACTGGTCTTATAATCTGCGGGTTTGCCGTCACCGCTGCTTTAGTGCCTTTCCACACGTGGCTTCCAGATGCACACCCTGCTGCTCCAGCTTCAATAAGCGCTATGCTGTCTGGTGTCGTTATAAAAACTGGCATATACGCTATGGCCCGTGTTCTATTCACGGTTTTCACCATAGTGCCTTTAAGCACTATTGTAGAGGTGGAGATACATCCTGTACCTGCTGTGAACTATGGCTTCATCCTGCTGATCCTCGGCGTTCTAACGATAACTGTTGCGAATATCATGGTCTTAAAACAGAGAGATCTTAAACGTTTTCTGGCGTACTCAAGCATTGTCAATATGGGTTACATAGCCTCCGGCTTAGGCATAGCTGCCCACCTCCTATACCACTACTCTGATCAAGCATACGAATCAGCCATTATAGCGGCATCAGGAGCTGTATTGCACATATTGAATCACGCAGTTGGTAAGGGCCTTCTCTTCCTCTCATCAGGATGTATAGTTCATGAGGCTAAAACTAGGGATCTGACTAAGGTTGAAGGCATAGGTCGTAAGATGCCTTGGACGGGGGTATCATCAACAATAGGCTTATTCCACCTCGCAGGGGTTCCACCCATGGCTGGCTTCTGGAGCAAACTGCTGATAATATGGGGAGGGTTAAGCCATCCTCAGGATATCTTCCTCCTAATATCGACAGCCATAATAATCGTCAATAGTATCTACGCCGCTGGATACTATCTTTGGCTTGTGCAAAGGCTTATGTTCAGTAAGACAGGATCTGCAGCTGAAAAGGCTCACGAGGCTCCACCATCCATGCTGATCCCCATAGCAGTATTAGCCTTATCTTGCATACTTCTAACGATTCTTCTCCCATGGCTAATTCCAGTCGTCGAGTCGTCTGTTTTAACACTCATAGGAGGTTAGATAATAGATTCTGAGCTAAGCAGAGATTTGTAATACTTCATCCCTGCTCAGCCCTTATAATCCCAAAGTGTCTTCACCGAGATGTTGGATATCTTAGCCGCCTCCGTTAGCTTGTCTTAAGCCAATCCCAAGGGCTTTTTTAATGTATTCCTGAGCTGATATTGTCTCCTTCTCTATGGGCTCACCTTTACCCGGTATAACTAGTATGATGGGGTATTTTCTATCCTTTGCGAGCTTTGCTATGGTCCGCTGAATCGATTGGGCCAAACCCTTGGTTAACACGATTATGCCAAAGTCCTTGTCGAGGATGCTTCTTAAAACCTCCTCAGCTTCCTCAGGTGAGTCTGCTATGAAACTGGAACCCACGCCTGCAAGCTTAAACAGAATTGCAGTATCCCTATCCGCTATAACAGCTATGCCTTTCAACTCGGTTAGATGGAAAGCTTAAGCCTATTATAAAGTTTTCTTTAAAAGTAACTTCAGTAGAAATATTTTGAATGTCTCTTAGAGTTTTTCTTCGTGTACAGAAGCTTAAGGCTAAGTGTTAATGAGCATAGGTTGTTGAAATGCGTCAAGCGTAGCTATGAAGATGATAAAGATTTGATTGTGTGTTTAAATTTAAACCCCCAAACCGTAAAGTAAAATTTAATTAATGAAGCTTACCTTACCATAGCAGATTTTTCTCTCTTTCATTAACCATTAAGATAATTGGTTTAAGGGGCAAACATGGAATAATAGAGATAATTGTTAGGCAATACCATGTTACTAGCTTCGCCATTTAAAAGTGGAAAAGCTAAAATCACCCTCTTTCTTAATGAACATATCTTATAAAGAAAAATTTTGTGATAGAAGCACTCTTATGAAATTGGTGATGTAATTTGCGATAATAGTCATTATACTCATATGGAAGTGTTAGAGAAATAATGTTCAGGGCATTAACACTAGAAATAGACGGTGCTTTTATGTTAAAAACTTCAAGTACAATTGCCCTACACAGTTGAGAACAATACCCTTTGAATCCCTCATAAGCTATATATCTCATTAAACAATACCTTGGCTGTCAAGTTTAGATTTTTCATTAGATAATGCTGAGCTTTCTTAACGATTCCAAGGTTTTCTGGTAATTAACGTGAAGAATTTTCCTATTGGTCGTTAGAGCCTTCGTAGGTTTCTATTTTCCATTTCTTAACTTCATTTAGATTAATTGGAGGAACAAATATTGCAATAAAAATCCAATCATCATCTCTATAGTTACATGGTTGATGCATGGTGTTTGGTGGGATATAAAGTACGCTCATAGGTTTAACTTCATATTCCACTTCATCAAATTTAACTGTTCCCACGCCTCTAAGCGTAAAGTAGATTTCAGCTGACTCTTCATGCTTATGCCATGGTCCCTCCTGATGTTGTTCATACCTAAATATTAATAGGTTGAGCGGTATTTTTCTTTCGGATGCATCAAGAATTATTTTGACGTATCTCCCAGATAAGGGAGGTGGAGATCTTCGCTCCACAATTCTACTTACATCCACTAGAAATGGCTTCAATCCATTCTCCCCCATTTATGTCTCATATTCCAATAAACATGGACGCCGTTTATAAAAGTTATTAGTATTTTGAAGACTCCGATTTTTTTCCCCAATTAAGGAATGCCTACCGCCATTAAAACTCTATCTTTCAAATCATTTTATTAAGATAAAGTTTTATCCAAACCCAAAGTTTAAATTAATTAAGAGAACTCAGGTAAGAGTTTCCGTTGCTTCAAAGTCGCCTATGAAGCTTTTAACACTGAGGTGGATAGTTATATAATGCTAACTACTTGACGAGTATAATGGGTTCTGAGTTACGCAGTCTTTGGTAGACATGCGTAACTCTTGAGAATTCATCGAAGCCCTCATCAGTCTCCTCTCCTGTCAGGATGAACCCACTCCAAGCTCTCATAAGCTCTTTAAAGAGCTTCGGGTATGGAGAAAGTCTCTCTATTTGAAGGTATATGTTTATGGAAGCGTTGAGCTGCTTGTTTATCCTCAACAGGAGCATCTTTTCATAGAGTTCTTGAGATTGAGGAAAGTAGCCTTAGCTTTATAATTCATGAGTATCGTAATTGTCCTCCAATCGCTCTTAGAAATATTTCTGTTATGCTTTTTTGGGCTGTTAAACATCATGTTCTTCTTTAAGTCTTCAAACCTGTGAACATAGTCTTTGAACTCTCTCGCTATTGAGGTTGTAAGCCTGTAGATGAAGTCATTCACCCTGTTCTTCTCCCACTTGGAATATTTTGCCAGAACCTTTCTGAGGGATGGCTTCTTTGATGCTTTTTGTTTCAGCCTCTTCCTTTTTACTTCGTAAAATCTGTGTATGTGGAATAGCTTTGTTAAGTCTATTCTAATCCATTCTGTCTCTGGATTGAACCCGTCAAGGCTCTTCTAGTTACAGTCCCAATGCTATTTTACCTTTAACTTCCTCTTTCCTCTTGTCTTAAAAGCTTAAGAATGTTACAGAGTTAAACCTATATACCGTGGCATGCTAATAACATCTGCTGATTAGGGTGGTAGAAGATGCTGATGAAGGGTGTCATATCTAGGATAGTTGGTCCTTTCGTGGTCGCTAAGAATGTTAAAGGATTGCACATGTATGAGCTCGTAAGAGTTGGAGAAGAGGGAATTATAGGTGAGATCATAGGGTTAACTGGTGATAGCGCATTTATACAGGTTTACGAGGAGACTGTAGGTTTGAGACCTGGTGAGAAGATCGAAGGAACTGGAAGACCGCTTTCAGTTGAGCTTGGGCCAGGTTTAATAAGGCATATATTCGACGGTATTCAGAGGCCTCTCCATATTCTTCAGGAAATGGCTGGCTTCCTCATAAAGAGGGGTTTAACTCCCAACGCCTTGGATAGGAGTAAAAAGTGGCTCTTCCACCCAATGGTTGAAGTAGGGTCTAAGGTCTCAGGCGGTAGCGTATTAGGCTTTGTAGATGAAACACCTGTGGTTAAACATAAAATACTTGTACCACCAGATGTAGGAGGTGTCCTGGGGTATATAGCTCCAGAAGGTGAATACACAGTCGTAGATACTATAGCTGAAGTGTTACGGGAAGATAAAAAGATCAGTTTAAGGCTTATGCACGATTGGCCTGTTAGAAGGCCTAGACCTTATAAGTATAAAGCTCCTCCAGATACGCCTCTCGTAACTGGTCAGAGAGTTATAGATACATTCTTCCCACTAGCTAAGGGTGGGATCGCCGCCGTCCCAGGTGGGTTTGGAACTGGAAAGACTGTTCTACAACACACTCTCGCCAAGTATGCTGGTGCTGATATTGCGATATTCGTGGGCTGTGGTGAGAGAGGGAATGAGATGGCTGGGCTTATCGACGAGATTCTCGAGCTTAAGATTCCCGGGACTGAATATCCGCTTTTAGACAGGACTGTTTTGATAGTCAATACGTCTAACATGCCTATCGCCGCTAGGGAGGCAAGTGTATATACAGGGATTACGATAGCCGAGTATTATAGGGATATGGGTTATAACGTGATCCTGATGGCTGACTCCACGTCTAGATGGGCTGAGGCTTTGAGGGAAATATGTGGTAGGCTTGAAGAGATGCCTGGTGAAGAGGGTTATCCGGCTTACTTAACTACGAGGCTTGCGGAGTTCTATGCTAGAGCAGGTAGGGTTGTCACTCTCAGCGGGGAAGAGGGGTCTGTAGCCGTGGTTGGAGCGGTTTCACCTCCTGGGGCTGACTTCTCGGAGCCCGTAACTCAGAGTACTTTAAGACTTGCAAAAGTATTCTGGGCTCTAGACTTCGCCCTAGCTCATAGGAGACATTTCCCTGCTATAAACTGGCTTATGAGTTACTCGATGTACCTCGACTCTATGAGAGATTGGTATGAGAAGTATGTGGCTTCGGACTGGGCTAGGGTTCGCGAAGAGGCTATGAACCTTCTTAGAGAGGAGGAAGAGCTTAGGGAGCTTGTAGCTCTCCTAGGTCCTGAGATTTTGACAGAGGCTCAGCGCTTAACGCTTGAAGTTGCTAGGATGGTTAGAGAATACTTCCTTAGGCAGAGCGCATTCCATCCAGTTGATGCTTACTGTCCCCCAGATAAGACCTATCATATGCTTAAGCTCATACTCAAGCTACGTGAGAAGATGAACGACGCCGTTAAAAGGGGAATCCCCCTAGCTAAGCTTTTAGCTCTACCAGTTGTAGAGGAGGTTGCTAGGATGAAGATTCTTAGTTATGATGAGTTTAAGAAGTCTGTTGATAGAATAGAACATGATGTAGACGAACAGATAGAGATGCTTATTGAGAAGGTAATAAGAGGTGAAGAGGCTTGAAGGGACTGTACAAACCTGCATATAGTGGTTTAAGCTTCTCAACGGTTAAGGAGATCAGGGGGCCGCTCTTATTCGTAGAGGCTAAGGATATGAGCTTTGGAGAGCTTGTAGAAGTCGTAGCTCATACTGGTGAAGAAAGGCTTGGGCAGGTCATCGAAATCTCTGAGAACATAGCCGTCATCCAGGTTTTCGAGGGTACGTCTGATCTAGACGTTGATAAGACGAGGGTGAGGTTTACGGGTGAACCCATTAAGTTAAGAGTCTCCATGGACCTTCTAGGTAGAATCTTCGACGGCAGGGGTAGGGTGATAGACGGTGGTCCAGAGCCAATTCACGTGGATGAATGGGACGTATACGGTGCGCCCATAAACCCGTATTCTAGGGCCCACCCGTCAGAATTTATACAGACTGGTATATCGGTCATAGATGGAATGAACCCCCTCGTCAGAGGTCAGAAGCTTCCGATATTCTCCGGCTCAGGTCTTCCCCACATGCTTCTAGTTTCGCAGATAGTTAGACAGGCTAAAGTGAGGGGTGAAGGTGAAGCTTTTATTGTAGTCTTCGGAGCTATGGGTATAACAGCCGATGAGGCTAGGTGGTTTAGGGAGGACTTCGAGAAGATGGGGGTCATGGATAGAACAATAATGTTCATAAATCTAGCTGAAGACCCCGCCATTGAAAGGCTTTTAACGCCCAGGTTGGCCTTAACAGCCGCGGAATACTTCGCCTTCGAGCATCACATGCACGTACTCGTCATACTTAGCGATATGACTTACTATGCTGAAGCCTTAAGGGAAGTGTCAGCTGCTAGAGAGGAGGTTCCAGGTAGACGGGGATATCCGGGTTACATGTACACAGACTTAGCTTCAATCTACGAGAGGGCTGGTAGGGTTCGGGGAGGTAAGGGTTCTGTTACCCAGATACCAGTTTTAACCATGCCTGAAGATGACATAACCCACCCAATACCAGACCTCACCGGATACATTACGGAGGGCCAGCTTATCATGGATAGAGATCTGCATAGGAGAGGCATATATCCACCCATAAACCCACTCCCCTCACTTTCGAGGCTCATGGACGCTGGAATAGGTCCAGGCAAGACTAGGAAAGACCATAAGCAACTTTCAGACCAGCTCTACTACTGTTACGCCGAAGGTGTAGCTATCAGGGAGGCTGCGATGATATCTGGCGAGGCTGGTTTAACTGAGAGGGATAAGCTATACTACGAGTTTGCAGAGAATTTTGAGAGAAAGTTCATAAGCCAGGGCGTCTACGAGGATAGAGATATAGAAGAGACATTGAACATAGGATGGGAGCTTCTGGCATCGTTCCCGGAGGTTGAACTAGCTAGGATAGATCCTTCTCTGATAAGAGAGTTTCACCCTAAATATGTACGTGGAAAGGGTTAAGGGTTGGCCGCGGTCGAGCTTGCAGCAGTTCCCATAACTAGAGAAGGTTTACTGAAGCTCCGTAAGAGGAGAACCCTAGCCTTAACCATAGTAGACCTGCTTCAGAGAGACTTAGACGTTTTGGTAAAGAGGTTCTTCAGCCTAGTGGATGAGGTTGAGAAAACTAGGAATGAGCTTTACGACTATTTGTCTGAATCTTATAGGGCTCTATCGAAGGCTAAAATTGCCCTCGGCTCTATAAAGTTTAGGGAACTTGGCTTCAGCAGGGTTCCAACAGTGTTTAATTTTAAGATTAGGGAAGAGAGGTTGCTCGGCGTGAGGCTTATAAACGTTGCCATACCAGTTTTTAAACTCGTCGAATCAGGCAACTTAAATTCATACAATGTACTTGACACATCCGTCGCGCTAGACGACGCCGTTCTTAAAGTTAGAGGCGTAGTAGAGCTTATAGTCAAACTTGCAGAAGTTGAGGCATCAATTGATAACGTGGCTAGAGCTATGCAAATCACTAGGAAGAGGATTAATATAATTCAATACCGATTTATACCAGAGATAGATAAAATGATTAAACGTATAGAGTTCATACTAGAGGAGAGAGCTAGAGAAGATGCTGTGAGAATGAGGATTCTTCAAAAAAAGAGAAAGGCTAAAGCTGAGGCTAAAGCTTTATAACCTCACACGCCTCCACGGCTTAAGCTTGTGGGATTATCGATTTCTCAGCCTCTATGACTTCATCATACCGAGTTCTGGGCTTTATCAAACTAGCCCTGCCATAGACGTATAACCCATCGTAGTCCGCATTATATGAGTAGCCACATTTTAGGCGTCGTTTGTTATCCGCTTTTCTTTACGTTCAATCTTCTTGATGGTTTTGTAGGTTTTATTTAAAACTAGAGACCTTCTGAGGTGGAAGTGGTGCCCTTAACTTTTCCAAGTTCTTTGCCGTCTTGTGTATTTATTGGAACATTTATTCCGCCTTTAGCCCCGTAGATGGGTATCTTAAGCCAATATGGTATCAGCTTAGTATCGGCTCTAAAAACTTTTAAACTACATATTCCTTTGCTTTATAAGGTGACTTAATGGAGGATCATGCCGCTGCTGGAGACAACGGTGAGGATATTGAACATTTAATAGAGGAGGTTTGTGAAAAAGCCCGTGCAGAGAACCCTATAGTGGCTATTAGGGAGGCTGAGGAGAAGGCAAGGAGGCTTATAGAGGAGGCTAAGAGTAAGGCTCATGAAATTGAGGTGAACGCTTCTCTGGAGGCTGAGAAAGAGAGGAGAAGTCTTGTAGAAAAGCTTGTTGCGGAGGCTGAGGAAGAGTCACGGCGAATCTTGGAGTCTGCTCGTAAGGAGACGGCTTGGGAGGTTGGGAAGGAGGTTGAAGAATTAAGGGCGGGTGTTGAGTCTAAGCTCAGGAGGGCTGTAGAAGTCGTTTTGAGGTATATACTGCCTGAATGAGGGGGTGAGACTTATGAAGGCTGTAGTAGGCGAAGCTATTATTAGGAAAATAATAGAGCATGGTAAGGCTGAAGCTGAGAAGATAATTAAGGATGCTGAGGTGAGGGCAAAGCAAATCTTGGAGAGCGCTAGAGCTGAGGCTTATAGGGAGGCGGCTGAAAGGGTTAATTCTATAAAGAGTGATGCTGAGGTAAGGGCTGCCATGATAAGACATACAGCTGCTACGAAGGCTAAAATTATGCATAGGCTTAAAATGCTCGAGGAGAAGAATAGGATGATTGAAGATGTATTTAAGGTTGCTTGGGAGGAACTTGCCAAGTTTACTAGAACTGACAGGTATCTCGAAGTTTTAAAAAACCTGATACTTGAAGCTGCCTTATCCATAGGTGGAGGACGGTTAAGAATAGTAATACCTCAACATCATGGGGCTGTGATAGAGAAGATTAACCTTCAAGACCTTGCAAAAATCGTAGAGGAGAGGACTGGAAATAAGACGGATTTCGAGGTAACTATTGAGCCTCTGAACGTTTCAGGCGGCGTCATCGTTGAGACTTTAGATGGGAGAATAATGTTCGATAATACGTTTGAAGGTAGGATGAAAAGGATGAGGAAAGACATAGTAAGAGAAGTAGGACTCATTCTATTCTCAAAACATTGACACCGTTATAATACCTGTGCAAATCTTCGAATTAGATGAACTTGGAAGAAACTGATATGAGATTAAGCATAATTCTCTCTGTGGAAGGACTTCGATTAAACAATTTAATATATGGGCATCTTCTTTCTACTAAGACTTTTCTTAGCTCTTTCTCTTACCCATGCTGTAATTCCTTTAGATGTAAAACTGCGTCTGCCTAGGTATAAGAAAGAAGGGGGAAGGACCGCTTTACACCCTTTAACGACCGCTTTACACCCTTTAACGACCGCTTTACACCCATATTTACATCCATCAGTAAAATTGGCTACAACGTCTCTGAAACCCCATCCCCCCTCCTGAGCTATATAGTCGCCCCTAGCTTTATCGCGCAATTTCTCGCGGAGAATCAGCATTTTAACTTTAGCCATCTCCCTTTTAACACGGTATTTCTCTAAGGGTATCTTAGCCTCACGTAGGCGTAATTGAAGTATTCTGAGTTTAGCTTTGAGTCTAATTTCCTCGGCAAGGTGGGGGGAAGAGCTCAGCAGTTCGTTAAACTCCGTGAAAGAAACTATCTCGTCTTCATTAGATACCATCTTAAGACTTTTCTTTAGTTTCCTATAAGCCCTATAGCTCATAGCTCTCCACGATCTTTTTAGATCTGACTGATCAACATGAATGCTATCAATAAGCCATAGATACCTACAGCTTCAGATAAGACAACCGATATTACGTTGCCTGAGAAGGTTTCAGGTCTTTCAGCCATAGCTCCGATCATTGCTGAACCACAGTAAGCTATACCAAAACCAGCTGCTACTGTTGAAATGGCTATGGTAAGCGCGGCTCCCAGCGCCTTATATGCCGCATCTTCAGTCGTTAATTTCGGTAGGGCTCCTACAAGCATAAAGCCAACCAACAACCCGTATATGGCTAAAGCCTCCGCTAGAACCACTCCGATCATAGCTCTTGTCAGTATTTCGGGCTTCTCCGTCCCAGCACCAGCCATGGTTGTTCCGATAGATATTATAGCCCATATAGCTCCTATAGCTGGTATACTAGTTGATATGAACACGCTTAATAGCGCTACTAAACTCGGGCTTAACATCATGACCACCTCCTGTCTTAAGCGAAACACTTACTATATTTTAAACGGGATATATTTAACTCCTCCGCCTGAGTAGAACTTCGAAAACCATTCAACCCAATGCAACCTTAAGGTATGAACGAATATTATCGTCCCCTCAAGTATGAGAGATATTAATGTTCCCAGAGTTACTCCTAGAATTCCACTTTGCATTTGAAGGAACATCTTACCTACACTTACGTGAACTAAGTTAAGTGCTAGAAGCCTACCGTAGGAGACCGTATGACTTAAAGACTCTACGAAAACCATAAGACCATGTGAAAACCCCTCCATACCTCTACTCACAACTTCTAGAACGATTAAAGCCGCTAGGGGGGCAAACAGAAGGTGTGGATTTGAGAGCCAGAAGGAGAAGTTGAATGCTACAGTTGAACCGTATGCTAAGACTACGTAAGCCGCGCCATCGTAGAACCATATCCAACATGCAATAGACGCCGCCTCCTTAAACTCCCTATTCGCTACCTTATTCACTAAGCTCAATATAAGCCCAAGGTTTATCTGACACACACCTATGAAGATCGCTAAGTGGAACATAGCCATTACATCTTCATATGGTACGAAGCCCCCTAAACGAACTTCCCTACCAATTCTAAGCAATTCTAATGGGTGTAGGTGTATTCCGAGGAACTCATGTTGGCTGAATATCTCACCGAAGAGTATTCCCCAGAAAATCCCCGACAAACCGCATAGAAGCAGTAGTTCACCAGCCGATAAAACCATTCCCGTAATACCAGTCAACTCAGCTCCAGCTTTCTCCATCCTCCTCCTCAGGAGGATGAATAATAAGCCACAAACAGCCATCACGCTAGCGTGTCCGGCATCCGCAAACATTATCCCAAATATCAACGGGAAAGTTATGAAGGTTATTACCGTAGGGTTGATCTCATTAAACAGTGGAATACCATAAGCATTAACGAGTTTTTCAAACGGTTTTAGAAAAGTCGGGATCCTGTATGCTACAGGTACTCTTGTAGCGTGAGCTTCCGTAGGTGGTGAAGGAAACTCCACTATACATAAACCTTTAGATGCATCGACTATAGCCTTACGAGCATCTTCAACCTTGTCCAGTGGAACCCAAGCCTCCATGACATACGTTCTGTGGGTTCTTCCAAGGAGACGCTTAGCTTCATCGACTTTCCTTAAAGCTTCTAGACGGCTTCTTATAACTAGTAGGGATTTTTTAAACAGTTGCAGATGTTGTTCGAATTCAATTTTCTTAGCTACGATCGTGGACTCTAGAAGAGGCTTCTCTTCATCTGATACCTTCTTCTCCATAAGACTTTCGACTTCAGTCTTCAATTTCCTATAATTGTTTTCAAGCGCATCGAGTTCTATCTCACTGTCATCTATGATCTTGTTGAAATCTCCCCTCAAGGGCTCTGCAGGATAGCTTTTCTCCGACATTTTAAGCTCATCCATAAGTCTTTCGACTCTGGATAGCAGCTCCATACACTTAAAAAGTCTATCTCCAGGCTCCACGGGCTCGATTAAGCCCTTCCAAGAGTCAAGGTCTTCCCTTATATCTATCAGATGAGCGATTCCAAGCCTCCCAAGAGCATATATAACTTCATCCACATAGTCTTCGTAGATTGTTGCTACGAGTTTTTTCATACGCATAGGTTTTAGCATCATTGCCTTCCACCAAGATAGCCAGAATCTAATAGACGGTAACTTAAATAAATTTTACTATAGATAATTCAATATTAGTAGAGTAACTGGAGGTTGGCGATTGAACAGAAAGGCCCATTTACCCTGGAATATGATCGTTAAGTTTCTCATTATAGGTCTAGACGTAGTCGTATTCGCCGTAATAGGATACCTGATCGGTCGGCACTATGGCATGGAGGTTTACGGAACAATTTTCGGAGCAGTCTTAGGGATAGTATGTATGCACATCCACCTATTCCTAGCCTTGAAGAGAGTTGAGAAGCGTAAAAGCAGACCCGGTTAAATGTAAATTAATACTCCACAGCCAAAACCGGGAGATTCTCGGTTTTTTCAGCCTGAGACTTCATCATACCGAGCTCATGATTACGTCAAACCAACCCCCGGATAGGATGTATAGCCTTATCCATGTTTATTCAAATTTCTTCTGCGGTTCTCAGTCTAAAAGCCTTATTCAGGCTTTTAGACATTCAAACCACATATAAGTAAACAGCATACTCGAAGCCTGAATTTAAGTTTTTGAAGATGTCGTATCTTAACTTAGGAAATCTTATCACTGAATCTTTGTAACCACTCTATCAGAAACACCTATTAAAGTTTAAGTAATTCAAGTCTTTGATAACAATTGGAGGTTTTCTTAAAGTGAAGCTGAGGGTTCACTATGGTCCAATAGTAGCTTTAGTGGGTACCCTGCGGTCTTCCATGTTGACATCTAACCAGTACGAGGAGTTGTTAAGAGCAAGAGGGGTCGATGGGTTTATGACTAGGCTTAGAGAAACTTCCTATGGACCCCTCTTATCAAAGCTACCTCTTAGAATTAAAACCGAGGATGTGGAGAAGGCTCTCTTAACGCATTATTACCAGCTACTCGAGAAGGTGGCAGTTGCTACACCACAGTTTTCCAAGAAGTTTCTAAAAGCCTTCCTCAGAAAGCACGAGCTAAACTGTTTGAAAGCGATTATTAAAGCCATTGTATGTAACGTAGATGTAGAAGAGGCGTTAAGGGTCATAGTTCCCGTGGGTAGGTACGACCTGAACACTTGTAGGATAATTCTTGAGGCTAGGGATATAAGCCGAGTTTTCGAGTTTCTTGAGCCCGATTTGGTAAATAACATAGCAATTACTGTGAAATCTCTCGAGAAAACCTCTTCAACTGTACCGTTGGAGGCGGCTATAGACAAGTACGCCGTGGTTCAACTATGGAATAGTTTAAGAGAAGTCTCAGGTTATGATAGGGAAGTGGCAGAGCATCTTATAGGTGTCGAAGTAGACTCCGTCAACGTGATGAGTGTTCTGAGGATGAGAGAACTCGGGATGAAAACCGAGGATGTTGAAAAACTTCTTACACCTTGTTACTACTACGTACCTCATAACTCTCTAATTTCCATGTCTTTAGCCTCTTCTACGCTCGAAGCTATAGAATTCCTGAAAGATAGCCCTTACCGCCCGCTCGCCATCAAAGCCTCCAAGGAGCCCGACCACGCCCTTTCCATACTTGAGGTAGGCTTTAAACGTCACTTAGCCGAAGACTGTGAAAAAGCTCTCCTAGGGGATCGGTTCCACTTGGGAACCTTGATCAGTTTTCTCAATCTTAAGTTCTACGAGGTCTTTGACTTGATAACCATGCTTAATGGTAAGGTTGAGGGTTTTGAAATTAGGGAGATAAGGGAGGCACTTATACTGCACCAAAATATGAAATCATAAAAAGTATTAAAAGGACTGCTGACAGGGCTAAGACCATAGCTAAAATATTATAGGGTAACACTCCGGTCTGTAACTTTCTCACCCGTTCAGATATGTAGAGTGCATAAGCTGAAAGTAGATCATTAAAACCATCTATCGTTCTATCTACAGACCTATACATATGACTGGCGAAGTTTATTGTAGAATTGGCTACGAAGTAGTTGAAACCGTCTAAGGCTTTATCTAGGCTGAGTTTTATCCAGTCTGCAAGCTTAAGTAATCCTTCTCGAAAAACTCCAAGGTAAACCCACTCTAATGATAATATATTCAAAAGCGTAGCTGAATTGTGGATTAGCCAAGTTGGTAAAGTCCAGCTTCTGTAAGTCGTTACGTAGACGATTAGAGAGCCCGCGATTAAAGCCATCGCTGTCATTATAAGCGGAATGATCTCAACCATCGCATGCTCAACTTCTAAGAGACCTGTTAGAACATTCATGTAAACTGGAGGTGTAAGAGCAAGTACTACAATTACGAGTATGGGTACGCTCATAACTAGAGAGGTTTTCTCCACAACGTTCTGAGATGAGCTTCTCACGAAGGTGTGCACAATCCATCTTAGATTATAAGCTGTTGAAAGTAGAGCTACTATTACCATGAGAAATGCGGCTGGAAGTCCCAATTCCAATGAAAAACCTAAGAGCATATCTTTGCTCCAAAAACCTATAGTCGGTGGGAGACCTATTAGGCCTAAAGCTCCTAAAATGGCTAGTGTAAATAGTAATGGAGCCCTTCTATATCCACCCTTTAACTGCTTAACGTCTGCAGTTCCAAACATCTTAAGGATTAAACCTACGCAGAAGAATAAAGCGCTCTTGCTGAGTACGTGGTTTACCATGTGTAAAAGAGCTCCTGAGAAGCCGTGTCCGTGTGTTGTAAGTGTGGAGAATCCGAGAAGTATATAACCCATATGGCTCATACTTGAGTAGGCAAATATTTTCCTCAAGTCGTCGCTTCTGAAGGCCATGACTCCGCCATATAGTGCAGTTATGTAGGCTAAACCAAGCAGTATCGCTTGGGCTTCCCAACATATCGCTTCATGGAAAATCTGCATAACTCTAACAACCCCATAAACACCGAGTTTACTCATAACCCCGCTTAACAATACAGCTACTGGTATTGGCGCATCGGCATAGGCTGATGGAAGCCAACCATGAAAGGGCCAGATAGCCATCTTCACCGAGAAGCCTAATACCATCAATAAAACTATGACTATGGAGATCTCAGGCTTCAGTTGATGACTATGTGACAGTACATCTATATCTAGTGAACCGAAAGATACATATGTTAAAGCCAGCCCGACCAGAAGCAAGCTTCCACCAAACCTGGAGAACAGGAAAAACCTCATGGCAGTAGACCATCTATCACCATACCCCCACTCAGCTATTAGGAAAAGTGGTATGGCGACTGAAAATTCCCAGAAGAAGAATAGCGTAGCCAAGTCTTTCGCTAAGACAGCCCCTGTCATGGCGAAGGCCATCAACGATAGGAGGCAGAAGTATAAACCGTGTTTATTCTGTTTTCTCGTATACTCTACCGAGTAGATGGATGCGAGAGCTGAGATGAAACTTATGATGAATGCGAGCGTGAAACTCAGCCCGTCAGCTCTAAGTCCAAGTTTCGTAGGTAGAACTAGTGTCCATGAATACTCCTCGTATACTCCACTCTCAAATACCTCCGGTTCTATTGAAAGGAGAAGTAATGTAGTCAACGCAAGCCCGAATGCTGTTAAGAAGCCCGTATACCTCTTTAGAAATCGGCCAGCTATATATGATGCAACAGACGTTGCGATGAGGGTAAACATCACATACGCGAGAACCTGAAACATCAGTAGCCCTCCGTTTATAAATGGGTTGAAGTTAAACGCCTAAGGCAGGAGATGTTAGGCTCATGAGGATCGCCGGGTAGGCTCCTAAGACTATGGCAACTACTATTAGGACTATTAGGGGGGCCAGCATGAGCATAGTCGGCTCATGGGAACCTTCGGCGGCTTTGCTGGGTCTTCCGAAGAACACCCTCTTTATAGTCCAAAGCCCATATCCAGCTGTCAGGATGGCCGATGCAATGGCTAAGATCGTGATCGCAAGTCTAGCCAAGTCTAAGCCCTCGGTAGCTCTTGTGGCCGTGTAGATAGAGCCTAAGAATATGTAGAGTTCACCCCAAAATCCTAGTAGAGGCGGAACCCCCGCGATCCCTAAGAATCCCATCACCGCTGCGAGTGTGGTAAGGGGCATTTTCGAAGCTAAACCGCTGAGGTCGCTTATCCTCCTAGTTCCAGTTTCATGGCTGAGCACTCCTGAGACCATGAAGAGGGTAGCTTTACATAAGCCGTGGCTCACGTAAATCAGCACAGCCCCCAAGAGCCCTATGGCTGATAGACTCGTCACTCCGAAGAACATATAGCCCATCTGACTTATGCTCGAATATGCTAGAAGTCTCTTGATATCATCTTGAGTATAGGCCATAAGCCCACCGTAGACCATCGTTACGAGAGCTAGAATGCTTAAAACAGTTGTGAAGCTCCAAGACTCTAAGAGCATGGGGAAACACGTGTAGAGAACTCTTATCGACGCATAGCCACCTATACCTATCATAGCGGGCGATAATAGGGCGCTTATAGGCGTAGGAGCCTCTGCATGTGCATCTGGAAGCCACGTGTGTAGTGGAAATAAAGCCATCTTAACGAAGAAACCTATCAAGATTGCTACAGCCACGGCTATAAGGATGGGTGGTTGGATCCCCCATATCCGGCTGGCCACTTCGAACATGTCGAAAGTCCCCGTCAACGCTCTGGTCGCGGCTATGCCTGCTAGTAGGGATAGGGCTCCGGCTTCTGTGAATATGAAGTATTTAAGTGCGATCCTCTCTTTATCCCCTGTCCCCCAAACCGCTATAAGAGCCCACGACGGTATAAGCATGAGCTCGTAGAACAAGAAAAACAGGGCCAGATTCGCCGCATAAACCGTACCAATCATTCCAGCTTCATAGAGGAGGTATAGGGTGAAGTATACCCCCAAACCACTCTCATGCTTCATATAGCTCATTGAATAAAGCGATATAACTGTGCATAGGAATGCCACGGTGAGAGCTATAGGCATACTTAAACCGTCAGCTACGAGCTTAAATTCTCCCACAAGTGGAATCCATGGATATGCCTCTACGACGGCCTCTCCGAAATAAACCTTCTGAGCTAGGTTCAACATTAGAGCGATGGATAGAACCGATGCTAGGAAAGCCAACCACCCAACCCTCTCCTTAAGTCTTCCACCTAATGCTAAGGTTAATATAGAAGCTACCATAGGGATTAAAATCGACTGGAAGATCGAACCTAACATGTGTCAACCCTCCTAACGTAAAACTTAAGACATTACCTATCTAATGAAGTAAGGGTTTAAAAGTGTTATCTGACACCTCATCTAGTTTTAAGCTTAAAACAGTTTCTAAATAGGTACACTTATATAGTAGATTTTGGAGAAAGTAGTTTCTCGGATTTAGAAGTTGGAACATATACTCCTGTTTCTCATATGGATAATCGCCGCGTTCCTCCTACCAGAGTTATTAGGCAGACTTCGCATACCCTGGTTGACTTCTGTCATACTAGTTGGCATTATATTTGGACCTTACGGCTTTGAACTTATACGGCCGAGTGAAACGATAGACTTCCTAGCCAGATTGGGGCTCATTTTCCTCATGTTCTTAGGAGGGTTAGAAGTTAAAACCTCCGAGATCAAACATAGATGGAGGGAGGTCGCCTACTTCACAAGCTCAAACTTTCTACTTCCCTTGGCTATAGGGTTTATGGTTGGATTACTTCTAAACCTATCCTTCTTTGGGATCATGATGCTGGGTATATGCGCCAGCTCCTCCTTCGTGGGTATCGTAATTCCCATTCTGATGGATCTTAAAGTTGAGACTAGAGTTTTATCTACGGTGGCAACAGCCACCTTTATTGAAGATTTGATAAGCCTAATCCTTGCGACCGTCATTATCAAGGCTATCGAACAGGGTGAAAGTATTTCTTTACTCTTATTCCCTTTCATTCTCATAGCGCTCATAGTATTTATCTTACATATAACCCCTAGGCTTTACAAACTTTTGTTAGAGTGGTTCTCTAGGGGGAACGTATTTGAAAGCGACATCGGCGCTACCATGCTCATAATAGCACTTACGGCTTTTATAACCGGGCTTATAGGCGTACATGAGATAGCTGGGGCCTTCCTGGCAGGGGTGGCTTTATCTGATATGCTTGAGAAAAGGGTGGAGATTAAGTCTAAGATGTTCAGCGTAAGCTACGGTTTCCTAGTTCCAATGTTTCTTTTATCTCTGGGCTTCACCATAAATATACGTCTGCTACTATCCCCTGAAAATACCATGACTGCCCTTATCATAGTAGCGTCTTTTATAGCTGGAAAGATTGTTGGAGGATTTATAGGGGCTAAATTTCAAAGCTTCAATGTTAGGGAGAGCATAGGGATGGGTGTAGCTACCGTACCCAGACTTTCAGTAGCTTTAGCAGTAGCGAGTGTAGCTCGCAGTCACGGCCTCTTCAATGAAGACATTATGGCCTCTCTACTCATAATGGCTATTATAACAATTTTAGTCGGCCCCACTTTAACCAAGACATTCCTCAGCTCAAAAGCTAAAATGGAAAAAAGGTTTTAATTTTTCGTATTCTCAGTCGATCTAACAATGATCTTCTCAATAACTCTCTCAGCCGCATCCATTACCATGTAACCCACCAAATCTGAGTCTGTTAGTTGGGTCGTCGAGAAACGTCCACTTACTGACGATAAGCCAAGCATCATTATCTTTAAGTCGTCAACTATGAGAAGGGAGATAACCTTTCTCTTGAACTTAAGAAATCATATTGATGAGTAGAGAAGCTAATGATTATACCTCACTCGTTATTGAGCGAAAATTTTTCTCGTCTAAATTTTAGACAAGAGAAATTGTCTAAAACTTTTAAAATCACGAAGAGGAAAAGCTTTACGTGGAATCTACATTAGAGAAATTAAGAAAACGCGATTTATATGATGGCTATGAGTATTATTACAAGTTGAAGAGCCTCATTAAATCTGGTAATGGTGGGCATGATATTAGAAGTTTACCAGAATATAAACTACTAGCCACTGTAAATCCTCACCTCGCTGAGGCTTTAGCAATTGAAAACGACATTGTCAGCCTTAAGTTTTCCAGCAAGTTTTCTATGAACGGTTCATATGGCAATAATAATCTAGATATAGATGTTCTAAGGGATCGTGTGAAGCTTCAAACTCAGATAAGAAAACTTAAGCTTAAAAGGAACATGGAGTTGAATAAAGCTAAAGCAAGATGGGATTACATAAGCACTATGCATGCATGGAGAAGGAGGAGAGTTAAAGAGGTGGTTAAAGAGATGCCTAAAAAGCTCGCTAATAAAGTTAACAATGCCATTGCTGGTCTAATAGCTATGGGGGTTGAAAAAACCTCTGTTCCTCGTAGAATGGAGTCGATAGTTAAAGACGAAATGGAGAAAATACTGCGAGATCTAAAAGAAGGAGAAAGTTGAAATTTAGATTATTATGAAAGCTGGATATGTTTTAGGTTAGATTAGATTGTGATGGTTTTTGTTAGTTTAGATAATGGTTGAATTTACCAATTTTTCCCTTTAAGCTCAGAGTAGATTAGAGAATCAGTTCCTCCAAACCCGAATTGTCTTCTCCCTTATAGATGAGCCTAAACATCGAACATAATCCACTTTTCAAGAATCCAATCATTTGAATCATCTAAACGATTTATCAGTTTCTATTATTCTAAATAAGTGTCTTCGAAGTTGTTATAAGTAAGCTTTATTAAATAAATTCCAGTGGTTCCGCTTGAAGGTTGCTCTGATAGAGAAACCACATGATTTTAAAGTTCTAGATAAGGATGTCCCATCCATTAAATCTAACGAGGTTCTCGTAAAAGTCCATATGTGTGGAGTATGTGGCACAGATGTACATATATATGAGGGAGCTATGCCGTGGGCTAAGCTTCCGCTAATCCTAGGCCACGAGCTCTCAGGAATAGTTGCAGACGTCGGTAAGGACGTAGACGGTATATCAGTTGGGGATGCTGTTACTGTGGATCCAAATATAACCTGTGGCTTATGTCGCTACTGTAGAAGCGCTAAACGAAACTTATGCCCTAGAGTTGAATCTATAGGTGTTACTAGGGATGGAGGTTTTGCCGAGTACGTAGTGGCTCCAGCGTCGCAATTGTATATTGTTCCAAGGGGATTAAGCCTCGATGAAGCCGCTTTTACAGAGCCCGTGGCTTGCTGTCTACACGGTATTACAAGGCTTTCAATTAAGCCTGGTGAAGACGTTTTAATCGTCGGAGCAGGTCCAATAGGACTCATACATCTTCAATTGGTTAAAAGGGCTGGTGCCGGAAGAGTAGTCGTGGTTGAGGTAAACGATATAAGGCTTAAACTTGCTGAAAAGCTAGGGGCAGATTTAACGGTAAATCCATCTAAGGAAAATGTTGCGGAGGCCGTCAACAGTTTTCTGAAAGGTAAGGGGGTTGAGGCAGCTATAGATGCTGCTGGTGGCTCCACTCCACTTACACTGGCCTTAAATTGTCTAGAACCAGGTGGCCGTCTACTCGTATTCGGTGTGGCCTCTGAAAGCGATATATGGTCTATTAAACCCTACGATATATACAAGCGTGAGCTTACGATAATAGGGAGCTTCATCAATCCCTATGAAATGGACGGTGCTCTAAACCTACTGGCATCCGATGCTTTAGACGTTAAACCTCTAATAAGTCACGTGATAAGGCTAGAGGATCTTGAGAAAGCTCTTAAACGTGAGATACCGAATACGATAAAGGTTTTGGTTAAGCCTTAACACAATCCTCCACATCCATCTTTATCTTTCTAGTGACTCTTACGTCCGTTACCTTTGTAAATGGATATTGCCCCTTCTCATCCTTCTCAAATTGTTTACACATGTCAAAAACTGTAAGTAGTGCCACCGTAACACCTACTAAAGCCTCAAGTTCAACTCCAGTTTTAGCTATGGATTTAACGGTTACAGCCGCTTCAACGCCTCTTTCAACAACTCTAAGCTTAACATCTATAGACGTTATTGAAGCTATTGGATGAGCTAACAGTATCAAATCCGCTGTCTTCTTAACAGCATTTATGGCTGCAAGTTGAGCGGCCGTCACCACGTCCCCCTTCGGAAGCCTCCCCTCTTTAATGGCTGACACAGTTTCAGGTTTAAGTACGATAAACCCTTGAGCCTCAGCCTCTCTGTAAACCTCTCCTTTACCAGTTATATCTACCATTTCAATGCCCATGTCATCAACTCTAAACGTGAAACCGTCTAATTTATATTTACTTGCCTAGGAAATATTCATGATTACTATGGGAGATTTTTCAGATAAACTCTCGAAGTTTAAAGGCTTTATAACGGGGACTCAGGTCGATGAGTTTTTCAAAGAATTCAACGTTAAATTCGGTGCTGGAGTCTGGGCTGCTGGAGACTTCTCAGACAGATTCAATAGGACTGGTTACTTCCCAGAAATACCGTCCGACTTAAAATCTAAGCTTAAACGTATCCACGAAGCTGGCATAAAGGGGGTAGCTCTAATAAACGCTCAATTCATAAAATCAGATCATACGATCGACTGGGATCTCGTAGGCGAATCAGAAGAATACATGAATGAATTCGAATTGGAGCCTGCGGGTTTAGCATTGGACTTATCGGGTTTCCCGAAGTGGAAGCTCGGGACCTTAACAAACCCAGACGCACGTCTTAGGGAAGACGCGTTGAACATCGTACTTGAAAGTTTAGAGATAGCTAAGCGATTGAAAACAGATGTTGCGTCTCTATGGCCCGGTCAAGATGGCTGGGATTATAGCCTTGAAGTTAACTACGGTAAAAGGCTCGATTGGCTTTATGATGGATGTTTAATAATCGCTAAACAAGCTAAGAAGCTCGGCTTAACATTTTCAATAGAGGCTAAGATTAAAGAGCCTAAGGAGGGGAACATGATAATTCCCACTTCTCAATTCGCGCTACTCCTAGCGAAGTCTATAAATGAAGAACTAGGTTTTAAAGCAATGGGTATAACCATAGATTATGGGCATGAATTGATGTATGCGGTAGAACCGGCGTTTACGGTATACGCGGCGAAGAAGTTTGAAGTACCCTTAGCGGCCTTCCACATAAATACTGCTAAAACGCATAGCAATGATGAAGACCGTATAGTAGGTACAGGAGACTTCTGGGCGTTCATAGACTTCCTCTACGCTGCTATAGACGTTGGATATGGAGGCTGGATGGTCCTCGACCAGTTTTCATATAGAATGAACCCTGTCGAGGCGTTGAGACTTTCCAAGGAATTCTTCGCAAACTTCTACAAGAAAGCCCTAGCTCTATACAATTTAAAAGATGAGTTTGAAGATATCAGAAATACTGGCGACCAAGCTAGAATACTAAATTACCTCAAAGCTTTCATAAATTAACCCCTCCATCTTATTTTTCATATCGTTGAAATAGTAAAGTTTAACGTTTATAGAGTCTCTTTTCCAAAAATCATCCGTCAATTTTTAATAGGGCTTTAAGAGGTTGCTGAACCTACGGTAACGCTTAGTACAGATATATTTATCATCCATTCCCAGTTACTACAGTTGAAATATTTTTCCTGAAATTTCTACAGTAGTAACTCGCAGTATGCGGTCTTCTTCTCGTAAAAGGATATTATCATTATACTACATTTATTAATGATAATTGCAGAATATTTCCTCAGATTGAAGATAGCAAAGTAATTATGCGAGGTCGATCTGCTATATGAAAGAAACAATAATAGCTGCTTCAACTCATAACATTAAGAAGCCTTTTGCCGGTTGGCTTCGAGACATATATTCTCTAGGTTTTCGGCATCTTGATGTTGAATTTTTCAAGATTGTAGACGAACCATATGCTATTGGAAGCAACATCGGTAAGCTTAAGTCAATAGATAGTGATGCAGTACGAGAGCTTAAACATTGGGTTGAAAATCATATGATGAAAGTGATATCCTTTGAAGCTGGGTCACTTCTCATAGATGATGATAAAAAGCTTAGAAAATCCATAGCTAGAATCCACGAGGTCATTTCCATAGCCGTATCTTTTAAATGTCCAATCGTTAGTGTTACCCCTTCATCGTTTAATGAAAACGTTTCGAGAGAAGATATCGTTAAAAGTTGTAGAGTTCTAATAGATGAATGTAGTAGTTATAACGTTAAGCTCTCACTTGAGAATGGTGAAGTAGGCTCAATTAAAATTCTTAGGAAGCCTGAGGATATAAGCTATGTGATCGAGAAAGTGGACTCACCGATTCTAGGTGTTTGTCTAGATGTTGCAGCTGCTGCTACCATAGACTTCAACATTATGTCTTACGCGTCACAGTTTACAGATTACATTGATATAATCCATGTAAACGACGTGACAAGAGACCTTAAATTTAAGAACCTCATAGTAGGGTTAGGTGATCTAGAGTTTAACTCTTTCATGAGCCTCGTTAAGAAGCGTAAGATTCCAATGGTCATAGAAATATACTCTGGCTACGGTCCAGTAGACTTATACCTATGTAAAAGACAGATAGAAAAAATCCTCCGGCAGGTAAGTTGCTGAATTAAACATTTTCTTCAAGTGATCATCCATTACTTTTTTTGTTAACAGAATTCCAATCGACTAACATTTGATGATGTGCCTCTAAGTTAAATGTAAAGTAAGCAGTTATAGTAGCCTTTTAAATCCAGTAGTGCGGCTGGCGGGATTTGAACCCGCGATCTGGGGCTTGGAGGGCCCCAATCCTAACCAGACTAGACCACAGCCGCAACCTCTACTAAGTTTAGAATAGAAGGAGAGGTTTATTAATTTTTAATGTCTATATTTCACGATGTTTTCCATCAGCCGGAATCTAGTTTAGTCTGCCTCACATCTTTAACGCTTTGCGTATAGCTGCTGTTTATAAGCCTATATATTACTTCAGCTCTGCTCTGGTTCAGCCCTTTAACTTTCATAAGCTCCGTTATAGAGGCATTAAAAACCCTTCTAAGGCTTCCAAACATCTCTAATGTTCTCTCAGCTAGTGTTGGTCCCATGCCGGGTAGTGAGGTTAAAACTTTGATTCTTTCATCGATCTTCTTACTGGCTTTCGGAACAGTTATCGGTTGTTTAGATTCACCTCTTCTATGAAGTCTTAAGGCTACGATGTATATGTGTTCGGCGCTTTGCACTTTATCACATGAACATAGAATCGGTACTTCAAATCCTAAGGATATAGCTGACATAGCTCCTAATACGGCTTTGGTCTTCGTCGTAAACTCTCCTATCCTCGCAATATCACCTTCTAATAATAGGACTGGCTTTTCATAGTGGTCTTTAAGCGACTTAATCTGTTTAAAAAGCCTCCCGTCGAATATAGATGCTATAAAGTCTGGTAGTGTTTTCCGCTCAAAGGCGACTTTGCTTGAAAGTACGTAGTCGCCAACTTCTAAAAGTTCATATATTATTCTAACGCCTTTATCCTTTAATATCGATGGGACCCCTGAATCTCTCTCCCTCTCATCGACGATTATCCTCATCAATACTATATCGTTGTAGCTTAATTTTATAGGTTTATAGTGTCCTCTTTCTTAAGGTGTTTTAACCTTCAAGCCGAGGTAAAGTCTACCTAAATCTTCATTCTTGAGTATTTCTTCCGTTGGTCCAGATGCTATACATCTTCCAGAAGCAAGTACATAGACTTTATCGGATATTTCCAAAGTCTTTAAAACATTCTGTTCAGCTATTAAAACAGATATCTCCATATCCTTTATCTCACATATTTTCGATAAAACCGTTGTGGCATTTTTAGGAGAAAGGCTAGCTGTAGGCTCATCTAGCAGTAGGAGCTTAGGATTACTTATTAGAGCTCTGGCAATTGCTAAAAGCTGCCTCTCTCCTCCACTTAAACTATCTGCTCTATTATTCAAAAAGGCTTTTAATTCTGGAAAAACTTCCAATATTCCATCAATATCTCTGTTTAAATCATCTTTTCTGGTGTAGGCACCAATCTCAAGATTCTCTTTAACGGTTAGACTTCTAAAAACGTTATTAATCTGAGGAACATAACTTATACCCATTCTAGCCAGTTTGGTGGCGGAGGCCCCTGTTATGTCAACCCCATTATAAACAATACTCCCTTTAAAGATCTTCGTAAACCCCATTATACTTTTGAGGACGGTAGATTTTCCACTTCCATTCGGTCCAAGTAGAGCGACAACCGACCCATCATCTACATCGATGCAGACGTCTTCTACAATTGGTATTCTCCAGTACCCTGCCGTTAAATTTGAAATGCTTAGAATCTTCATATAGATCCCAAGTAAACCTTGATCACATAATCATTATCTATTATATCAGAAGGCTCCCCCTCAGCTATAATTTTCCCCTGATGCATTACGTGGACCCTGTCGACATATTCCATGAGAAGTTCTATTCTATGCTCCACTATGAAAAGTGTTACACCCATATTTTTCCTAATCTCTCTAAGCTTCATGAAAATGTCGTTAGCGAGTACTGGATTAACACCCGCAGTGGGCTCATCGAGAAGCATCATGCTGGGCTCTGATATAAGTGCCCTTGCTATTTCAAGAAGCTTCATCTGCCCTCCGGAAAGCTCGCCCGCAGGTACGTAACAGTGTTCTTCTAATCCGAGAAACCCTAAGATTTCCAAAGCTTTATCCTTAACATCTTTTTCAAATTTTGACCAATGTTTACGTTTAAATAATGCTGGTAAAAAGCCTTCCCCAGGGTTTTTAACGCTCATCATTAGATTATCTAATACGGTCATCTTCTGAAGTATCCTAGGTATTTGAAAAGTCCTTACAAGCCCCCTATGATATATTTGATGAGGCTGCAATCCGTCAATACGTTCACCATTAAAGAATACTCTACCCGAATCTGGTTTGTACACGCCGGTTAAAACATTGAAGAGTGTTGTCTTTCCACTTCCATTTGGTCCTATGAGACCCACTATGCCTCCTTTTTTAATACTTAGGGTAACTCCATTAACTGCAATCAATCCTCCAAACTGTTTAACCAAGTTGTCCGTGCTTAAGATCGGCGTATCCATGATTTCACTTCCATAAATCTAGAAGCTATAGTTTTATGTACTATCCTCTCATAAGGTTTAATCTTTTCCTTCAGTAAACCCTGTGGTCTGTAGAATACGACAGTTATCACCAAAACAGCTGTAAGCATGACCTGTAGATTCACCGGGTCTAATGGGAGATTCAAATAGTCTTTAAGTAGTCTAGAGGATCTTTGAAACCCCTCTACCATGAAAGCGCCTAGGACAGCACCTAGATTGTTGGCTGGCCCTCCTAAGATCACCATCATCCATATTGTAAATGTCACAGTAGGCTCAAACATGTATGGGCTTACCGTGCCGATGTACTGAGCAAATAGGCTTCCCGCAAGCCCAGACATGGCTGAACCCAATGCGAAAACCTGTACCTTATACTTGAAGGCGTTCTTTCCATATGCGGATGCTAAAAGCTCATCCTCCCTTATGGTTTTCAATATCCTCCCATATGGCGATTTGACCACAAGTTCACATATGAAGAAGCATACCATGAGGACGCCATATATTAAAGCTATCTGAACGATAAGCCTCTCTCTAAATGTTAAGCCTGGAATTGCTATGGCTGGAGGTATTCCTGAAATACCCCAAACACCTCCGGCAAGCCACTCTTCATTCTTAATAATAAGCTTCATAACTTCGCCTAAAGATATCATCGTTATAGCTAAGAAATCCTCTTTAAGCCTTAAAGCGGGGAGGGACGTTAGAATACCGATCACGCTAGCGATCAACATGGCTAACAAACTGTTCACTATAAACGGATATTTCAAACTGCTCATAACGGCTGTTACGTAGGCGCCTATCATGAAGAAGGCTACTTTTCCAAAGTTAGCTAAATTCGTGTAGCCATATTCAAGGTTTAAGCTTATAGATAGTATTCCAAATACGCCTGCGTATGCAACGGCGTCTAACAGATACATTAGCGGGTCGGCCATGTTATGCCCTCCTCCTTGCAGCAACCATAATCCCCTCAGGCTTTACGATAAGCGTAGCAACGAGTACTATAAAGGCTATAGCCGATCTATAGTCTGCTGAAAGCCCAAGCCAAGTTAAAACCACAACTCCAATGTTTTCTGATAACCCTAGAATAAACGATGCTATTAAAACGCCGTAGAAGTTCCCTATTCCACCTAGAAGTGTTATGGCAAATGTTTGAAGAAGAACCTTCCAGCCTAATAGTGGGACAAGACTACTCCTCATCGCCAAAAATATCCCTGAAAAACCTGCTAGGGCTGCGCCCAGAGACCAAGTAAATAGGCTGACTCTATTCAAATCGATTCCAGATGCTGTTGCAAGCTCTGGGTTATCAGCCGCGGCTCTGATGGCTTTACCCAGCTTCGTCTTTGTAAGCATTACGTGGAGTGAAATGGCTACAATCAGTGCAACTACTAAAATAGCTAAAAGCAATGGTGTGGTTACAATGGGGCCTATGCTTATAGTAGGCCATACTATTTTAAAAGATTGTATCCCCCCTCCAAAAACCTGCATGAGAAAATGCCTTATTAAAAAACTTAATCCTATGGATGATATCATGAGGTGGATTAGAGAAGCTCCTCTAGATTTCAGAGGTTTAAATAATAGGAGAAAACTTAAACCGCCTATAAAGGCTGATAAAACTACGGCTAAACCTACAGATAGATAAACATTCAGGCTGAACACGGTTAAAAACATAAAGGCCATGTATGCTCCAAAAGTAATGTACTCTGCGTGTGCAAAGTTCGGAAAACGAGATAAACCGTATGATAAGGACAACCCCACGGTAGCCAACATGTACATGCAACCCCATATGATGGAATTTATCAAAACCTGAGGCCAATTTATCATCATAACCACCGAAAAATAAAAGGGGAGGTGTTTAAGGCCAGTAGCCTATGGCTTCAAACATGTATTCCCCATCTCTTTTAACCACATCCCATATCTCATATACTTGATAAAGCTGATCACCGTTTTCATCGAAGATCTTGTAGCCAGTTGCCCCCATGAATGTTTGGCTTACATCTTTAAGGGCTTCACGTATCTTAGCACCATCGTAGTCTCCAGCTTTCGCTATGGCTAGTATGGCCATCATGGTAGCGTCATATGCTGTATCGGCATACATGGATGGATCTTCTCCAAACTTCGCTCTGAATTTGCCCTTAAAAACCTCATAGCTTTCAAGTCCCACCGGAGCTGATGGTCTGGTGCCTATACATGCCCTCGCCATGAATTCTGCAGCCGCCGGGTCTTCAAACATTGGGTCGCCGTAAATTCCCTCAGCGCAAACCCAAAGTATATTATCTAAACCCATTTCTAACGCCTGTCTAAACATGATCTTTCCATCTTCATAGTAGCCGACATAGAGGACTCCATCTGGTCTTAAATCTTTAACCATCTGTAGTTCCGTTGTGAAATCTAACTTGCTCGGATCATATGTTATTGTCTTAATTACACTCGTTCCCAGTACTTTCTTCGCCTCCTCCATTATGCCAACACCGTATGGATTATTCATAACCAGTATTACCACTTTAGAAGCTCCTCTTTCAACTAGAAGCTCTCCCAATGCTTTACCCTGAAGCGTATCGCTTCCAACGGTCCTGAATACGTAATCGTCTGGGAACTCAGTGGTTATGTAGGGTGCTGTTGCAGTTGGAGATACTAGAACAACCTTATGCTCATTCGCGTAATCGCCCATAGCCCTTAAAACGCCACTAGCCATAGGTCCTATAACGATTTGACACCCGTCTACTTCGACGAGTTTTTTCAAAGCCTCTAAACCTTTAGCTGGATCAGTACCATCATCTTCAACTATTAAAACTATTCTCCTACCAGCTATTCCACCCCTCGAGTTAACTTCATCCACAGCTAGTTGAACGCCTTTAACTATATTAGTACCCATGGGGCCGAGGAGGCCTGTTAAAGACATTATACATCCTATCTTGATCTCTCTGGGCAATATTGGAGAAGCCTCTTGAAGGGCTTGCTGTCTTCCTTCAGCCAATCCGGCCTGTCGCCCCTCATTATAGCCTCTTTGATAAGCTTCTGAAGTAGCCGCTTGTCCAGTATAGTAGCCTACCGCACCAGCTATTATAGCAACAACCACTATAGCGATTAGAGCTATCGATGTAGATACGGCTTTGCTCTTTCCACTCATATATATGCCACCTCTAAAATAGGATAGTAAAAAATACTAAAAACTCATTTAAATTCTTTACTGTATTTTTCAGTACTTTATGGCTTCTTAAAATAGCCTTTATAATTGTTCTCTGGTATTATTTTAGAAGCTTTTAACGGCTATAACCGCCAACATGAATAATGTTGAGAATACTATTAAAACATAGTCATTCCTAGACATCTTCAACTCGTATAGACTAGTCCTCTTCCTTATCGCCCCGTAGGCTCTAGACTCCATGGCTTCGGCAAGCTCCATACTCCTTTGGAAGCTTCTTATGAACAATGGCACCAATATCGGTAGCATATTGCGAATTCTATCTATAAGCTTTCCCTTTTCAAGCTCTAACCCCCTGGACTTCTGCGCATCCATTATCGATTGCGCCTCTAAAGCTATGTCCGGTACAAATCTCATAGCGGCTGTGAAAGCGAAGCATATGTCATAGGGTATTTTAAGCCTCTCCAAGGCTAGGCTTAAGTCTTCCGGCGTCGTTGTGAGGAAGAATAGGGAGAATGCCCCTATGAGTGTTATAAATCTAATAGTCATAGAGGTTGCCATGATTAAACCGTCCGCTGTGAAACCCCCCATGTAAAAATAGCTCGTTAAAAAGTTCACAGCGAATATAAACGTCATTAAGAAGGCAGACCCCTTGAGGGAGTTCAGCCAGAACTTAACAACCTTCGCCATGTATACCAGAGGTACCTGTATGATCAGTAAAACTGTGAGCGTTAAAGGGTCTGAGTATAAAACCGATAAGCTACTTAAAACAACCAGAAATACTGCTTTAGACCTGGGGTCTAAACTGTGTATTGGACTTTCAACCCTTCTAAACCTCAACCCTTCAAATACACGCATCATTACACTTATACCCTCTTTTAAGTAATGGTTTAACCATCTCCATCAGGTCCTGTTCATTTAAAATCCCCTCCAGACTTGGAGAGTTTAGAAGCCTATAGGCCAGTTCAGTTATCTGCGGAGGGAGTAGTGAAGCATCATCTAGAATCTTTAGATTCGTCAGTACCTTATCGGCATAACCGTCTAGTATGATCTTTCCCTGGCTCATCAATACGATTCTCGGCTTTAAATCCACGACAAACTCTAAATCATGCGTCACAACCACAACAGCCTTACCCTCTTTAAGGAAAGACTTTATAATCTTAATGATTTCGCACTTCTGCAGATAATCCTGACCTATAGTAGGTTCGTCGAGAATCAAATAATCCGGGTTGAATACGATCACTGAAGCTATTGCAAGCCTTTTCTTCTCACCTCCGCTTAAGTTAAATGGTGAAGATCGTCTATACTGTGTAAGCCCCATTCTTTCAAGAACCTGGTCAATCCTTCGTTTAATCTCATCTTCTTGGAATCCGAAGTTTTTCAGCGCGAAGGCAACTTCTTCCTCGACAGTTTCGCTGAAAAACTGATGGTCGGGGTTTTGAAACACCAATCCAACTTTTCTAGAAAGCTGAGCTACCGATAAATCCCTCGTATCGTTTCCATCTACCAACACAGCTCCTTTAGTAGGTTTAAGAAGCCCGTTGAAGTGTTTAATCAACGTGGTTTTTCCAGCGCCGTTTTCACCCATTATGGCTACACACTCACCTCTATCTATTGTTAAACTTACCCCTTTAAGTGCTGTAAATCCATTTGGATACGTGTAGTAAACATCTATAGCCTCTATCAAGAGATAACCCTCCTAAGGATGATAGAGGCTTCTTCCGTGCTGAGTGGAAGTCTATCAAAACTATATCCCTCCTTCTCAAGCTGTCTGAAAAACCGTATGAGTCTGGGCGTACTTATACCGTATTCTTCAAGTTTATGGTGAAACAGTGTGGCGGGGTCACCGTCAAGCACTATACGTCCCTGGCTCATAACTATGAGCCTAGACGCATATCTTGAAGCCAAATCTAATCTATGTTCAACTAGAACGACTGTTAAGCCAAGTTTCCGATTAAGATCATCCAACAGTTGAAAAATCTTCAGAGACGTTTTAGGGTCTAAGTATGCAGTCGGCTCATCTAAGACTATGATTTCAGGGTTCATAGCTAATACTGAGGCTATTGCAATCCTCTGCTTCTGCCCCCCTGAAAGCTCATAAGGAGCAGAGTACCTATACTCTTTCATTCCGACAACTTCTAAAGCCCAATCCACTCTACGCTTAATTTCCCCTCTCTCTACGCCTAAGTTCTCTAAACCAAACGCTACATCCCGTTCAACTGTGAGTGAGAAGAGTTGGCTATCGGGGTTTTGAAATATAAATCCGACTTTGAGCGCCATTTTATGGATAGGGGTTTTCTTAACATCAAATCCAGCCACTTGAACTTCTCCCCTCAAATCTCCACCATAGAAGTGCGGTATTAAACCGTTGAAACATCTGCATAAGGTCGTTTTACCACATCCACTAGCTCCAGTCAGTAAAACGACCTCCCCCCTCTCAATTTCCAAGTTGATATTTAGCAGGACGTCTTCATCCATCCCATCATACCTGTAGTAAAGTCCTCTGACTTCAACGGCTTTAGACATCCCTCATCCGTTATAGTAAGCCTCCTATTAAACCTAGCCTCTAATATTTTTAAGGTTAGATTTTACTTGTGTTTACCTGAACATTATTATTCCGTTGAATGCGATTACGGGTTTGAACCCGCTTCTATGATCTTTGAAGCGTTGAACTTACAGTAACATCTACACATATATGGGTCTGCAGTTTCCCACCGATTGGTAGCTTTCTAAATTATTTTTCTTATGGCAAAAGGTGACTTTGAAACATGGGCTCTTCTCTTCCGAATCGATTCCATTGAGACATAGACTTGACGATTGCGAAAACCAGATAGCTTTAAATTGGCAAACCTTAACGTTATTAAGTAAGGGTATGAATACAATCACCATCACGCTACCAGATATAGTATTAAAGGTCCTTAAGGGCGTGTCAGAATCCGAGGGGGGAACTGTAGAGGAGTTTGTATGTAAGGCTATTTTGACGCAACTTAACATCTCTGATCCAGAGGCTAAAGCCGAGCTCCATCTTAGACTTAGCGAAAAGTACATGAGCGAAGCTGAAGGCTTCTTAGCGAAGAAGGATTACGTTCAGGCATCTGAAAAGGCTTGGGGTGCAGCCTCACAAATTGTTAAGGCTATAGCCGCAATGGAGGGCAAGGAGCTGAGATCTCACGGAGAGCTCCATAAATTCGTAGCGCAGGTCTCGGAGAAAGTTGGGGATAAGGATCTTGGGAGGCTTTGGAGAAGCGCCACATCGTTACATCAAAACTTCTATGAGAACTGGTTCACTGAAAGCCAAGTAGCTGATGGAGTAGAGGATGTGAAAACCTTAATAGCTAAACTGAAAAAGCTGATCGCTAAAGGATAAGGGTTAACTTTAACCTATTAGCGGAATTATTTCCGTGTTCACCATGTTTATGAAATCCGTCTTCTCCATATTGCCAAATGCCACTACAACTCCGTCTCTTGTAAGTCCGACTATTGCTCCATAGCTGTTGGAAACCGTTACTAAGTACCATATGCTTCCCATTTTAAGATAGTTGCTGTATAGGTCTGTTTGGGTTAAATCTGGACCGTATAGGGATAGTTTATCTATATTCGGTATCGGTAGGTTATCGAAGAATATGACTTTTGTGTTTTCAGGGTTCTTCTCATGGTATTCTCTCATCTTCTCGGGAGGTATTGAAACGTTTAAAATATAGCCTTTTGATATGAATAGTAGTTGGCTGAAGAGGTTTGCCGCCTTATTAGCCATATTCTTCTTCTCGATAACCAGTAGGAACGTTGCACCTGGTCTTTTGAAGAATCCAAATGTTAAATATAGAGTCTTCGGTATGGGTATCCTCCTCCCACGGTGGTATGTGAACCGTAGAATATCCCATGCTAAAACACCTCTTAGGCTGTTAAAGCCCATGGCTAAATCCATGACCTCTGTAATCAACTTGACCTTGTAATCTTCCTCTTCAAAATCCTCCTCAACCCTATAACCTTTAAGTTTCTCAGCTATCCTGTCTAAAGGTGTATCTTCAACTAACCGGAATATTTTACCAGCTAAGACCAATTAGAACACCCAAGCTGAAGGCCATTAACAATCATATTATTCGTAAGAGCTACCGTTAAAAGTTTCCCCCAACTCCACAACATCTTCACACCGTATACTTCGGTATTGAAAGTAACTGTTATATAACAGCATTTCCACATAAAATCAAGCTATTAATGGAGACTTTTAAAACTCTAGAAGACTTCAATACCCAAAGGGGATTTAACGTGGGTATTGAAAACCTCTATAGACGCAATAGGAGGTTTGCTGGAGAGGTCAAGACGCTTATACATAAGTACGTAGATAGATTTGCAAAAATTCGCGGAAGAGATTTTAAATTCAAGTTTATGAATTTCTGTGGAACCCATGAGTGGACAACCGTTCACTACGGTATAAGAAGCCTTCTACCTGAGAACATCGAGCTTGTAGCTGGGCCAGGTTGCCCAGTATGTATAACCCCATCTTTCCTAATAGAACACGCGGTTAAACTATCGCTTGAAGGCGTTACAATCTATACATTCGGAGATGCTTTTAAACTCCCTGCGGTTAAACCTGTTAAAGGCGTCAGGAGTCTAGCCGAGGCTAGAGCGTCAGGAGGGAAAGTTGTGGTCGTTTACAGCTTTCTAGACGCTCTGAAAGAAGCATCCAATTACACAGGGGAATCTATCTTCCTAGCCATAGGCTTCGAAACCACAGCCCCAGGATATGCTATTCCCCTAATCAACCGCCTCATCCCAAAAAACATGTACATTTTATCCGCCCTTAGGTTAACCCCTCCAGCCGCCGAGTATGCTGTAATGGAGGCTAAGAAAAGATCCATGCCTTCAATCGACGGTATAATCGCTCCAGGACACGTATCCGCCGTAACGGGCGCCAAACCCTGGGACGACCTCTCTAAAAAGCTCGGTGTACCAGCAGTAATCTCCGGTTTTGAACCGCTGGATCTACTTCTCTCGATATTGGAGCTTCTGAGAATGATATGGAAGAGTGAAGTCGGCGCAAGAGTTGAATACCGCAGAGTGGTTTCTTGGAATGGAAACGTTGAATCTCTAAAAACTATCGATGCGGCTTTCGACGTAGTCGATTCTTTATGGAGGGGGATAGGGTTTATAGATAAGAGCGGTTTAGAAGTTAAAGATGCGTATTCAAACCATGATGCGTTTAAAGTATTCAGTTTAGATAGGCCCAGTAGAACTTCCTGGAATGACGATAGCTTCAGCGGATGTAAATGTTCAGAAGTAATCTTAGGTTTAGCTAAACCTATAGATTGTAAGTTTTTTTTGAATTCGTGTAAGCCGTCTAAGCCATTAGGACCATGTATGGTATCTTCTGAAGGAACATGCTCTATATGGGCTAGATTTGGAGGTTACATCAATCTGAGAAGCTAGGTGTTTGAACATGTGCTGGGGGGTTCCTGCTAAAGTTTTAAAACGGAAGGGATTTAAAGCGCTCGTAGATTTCGGAGGAAATGTCGAAAGAGAGGTTCTAGTCGCTGTTGAAGATTTAAAAGCTGGCGACTATGTCATAGTACATGCCGGAATAGCGATTTCAAAGATAGACAAAGAAGAAGCATTGAAGGTTTTAGAGACGTACATGGATATGGCTCTCCAACTGGCTAAAGAAGATGGCTTAAATGAAGAAGACGTCAAACGGTACTATAGTGAGCTAATATCTGAGATGTTGAGTGGTGCCAACCATGAGTAAGATTACTTTAGCTCATGGAGCTGGTGGAAAAGAGACAACTGAACTTTTGGAAGATCTAATCTTCAGCAGGGTTGAAAATGGATTTAAAAAAGTCGAGGGAGGCCTTGGAATAGACCATCCGGATGACAGCGCATTAATCCCAATTGGAAATGGAAGGTTCTTAGTAATTTCGACAGACTCCTACACGGTTTCACCCATATTCTTCCCCGGAGGAGACATAGGTAAACTTGCCGTATGCGGTTCAATAAACGACGTATTGGTTATGGGTGGTTTTCCAATAGCAATGTTGGATACGATAATTGTTGAAGAGGGTTTTCCCATAGATATGTTGAAGCGTATAATCGATTCAATGGTTGAAACGTTGACTGCTGAAAACGTCGCCCTAATAGGAGGCGATTTCAAAGTCATGCCTAGAGGTCACGTAGATAAGATAGTCATATCAACAACTGGAATAGGAATATCTGAAAAACCAATAGTTGACTTGAACATTCAACCGGGTAATCGAATAATTGTATCAGGCTGTTTAGGGGAGCATGGTGCAACTATAATGGCACTTCAACACGGATTAAATACTGTTGCGCTTAAAAGCGACGTTAAACCTCTTACAGGCCTTTTCAAGCCTTTAATGACGCATTTCCCAAATGCCATAAAAGCCGCTGGCGATCCAACTAGAGGAGGCCTATCTATGCTTCTCAACAACTGGGCCAAATTGAGTGGCAACTTGATATACGTCGATGAATCTAAAATCCCGCTGAGAGAGCCTGTTAGAAAGTATTCTGAAATGCTTGGAGTAGATCCATTACATTTAGCCTCAGAAGGTGTAGCGGTTTTAGCAGTCGATGGGAATATTGCAGAAGAAATTTTAGAATTCGTAAGAAGTCTAGGCTTCAGTGATGCCGCTATTGTGGGAGAAGTCCGAAGAAATGAAGAGTTTCATGATTTAGTTATAATTAGAAGCGAGATAGGCGGTTTAAGAGTGCTAGAGCCACCAACTGGTGAAATAGTTCCGAGGATATGCTAACATGAAGAGCATTAAGGTAACAGTCACGGGTATTGTTCAAGGCGTTGGCTTTAGACCATTCGTCTACAGACTAGCTAAGCAACTTAACCTTAGAGGGTATGTTAGAAACCTTGGTGGAAGCGAAGTTGAAATAGTTGTAGAGGGCTCACCAAACCTTATTGAAGAGTTTCTCAGAAGACTTAAAAACGATAAGCCCCCTCCAGCCGACATCTACGATCTGAAAGTAGATGATGTTGAACCTAAAGGCTTTGAAGAATTTTCCATAGAAGAAAGTGGAAGGCAACGTGAAGCATATTCGATGATTCCACCGGACATAGGGATATGCTCCAACTGTCTATCAGAGGTTTTAACCTTGGAAAATAGGCGGTTTATGTACCCCCTCAACAGCTGTGCCTGGTGTGGACCTAGATTCTCAATGATGGAGAAAATACCCTACGATAGAGAGAATACTAGCATGCGGGATTTCCCCATGTGCTCTAACTGTTTAGAAGAGTATGAAAACCCTGATGTTGTAAGACGCTTCCATGCTCAAGGGAACTGCTGTCCAGTCTGCGGTCCAAGAGTTTGGCTTGAAGACAGGAACGGGTCTATAAATGCTGAAAACCCCATCCTTGAAGCCTCCAGACTTATAGATGAAGGATTTATAGTTGCAGTTAAAGGATTAGGTGGCTTCCATATAGCATGCTTAGCCACAAACGATGAAGTGGTTTTAAAACTCAGGAGAAGGAAGCGTAGATACGAGAAGCCGCTTGCCATCATGGCTTTAAACCTCGATGTGGCATCTAAAATAGTGAGTCTTTCGGATGAGGATGCGCGTCTTCTAGAGTCTCCTAGGAGACCAATACTCCTTCTACCTGAAAGGGAGGACAGCCCCGTATCAAAATACGTAGCGCCTGGTTTATCGATGCAAGGCATTATGCTTCCATATACTGCTCTACACCACTTGATATTATCCAATGTTAGAGATGGCCTCCTAATAATGACCAGTGGTAATGAAAGCGGTGAACCCATGTGTATAGATAATGGCGAGGCAAAGTCTAGGCTCAACGGTATTGCTGATTACTTTTTAATGCATAATCGGAGGATAATTAATAGAGTTGATGATAGCGTCGTGAGGAAAACTGGACGATTCTACACGATTATACGTAGAAGCAGAGGTTACGCTCCCATGTGGATCAAACTTCCCTTCAATATCTCAAGGCCTGTAATAGCTCTTGGTGCCCATTACCAGAATACTGGTTGCTTAGCGTTTAAAGATATAGCTATACCGACTCAATTTGTTGGCGATATGGAAAACGTATCGTCGTTAATCGAATTGGATAAAGCGTTAATGTTTCTCATTAAAACGTATGGTGTAGACCCCTCTAAAGCTCTGTTAGCTGTAGATATGCACCCTCACTATTTGAATAGAATACTAGCTGCGAAATGGATTAAAACATACGGTTGTGAACTCTTAGAAGTGCAGCATCATCATGCTCATGCAGCGTCATTGATGGCTGAGCTTAAAGCCAGTAGTGATTCCGAAGAAGTCGCTATAACCATTGATGGTGCGGGATATGGAAACGATGGGACAATATGGGGTGGTGAAGTCTTAATCGTTAAATACGGCTCTTTCGTCAGATTCGGACACTTGGAGCAAATACCGATGCCCGGTGGAGACAAAGCTACGGAATATCCTGTTAGAATGTTGATATCCATTCTATCGAAATTTATGAATAGGGAGGAGGTCGAACATTTCATAGTCAGTAGGGGTTTGCATAAGGGTCTTCCCTATGGGGTTGAAGAGGTTGAAGCAACGCTGCTACTTTTGGAAAAGAGCAGTCTCCCTGTAACGTCGAGTATGGGAAGGGTTTTAGACGCGGCCTCATCATTACTGGGGATTTGCTTTAGAAGAACTTATGAGGGTGAGCCGGCTATGAAACTCGAAGCCCTATCGAAACCACAAACCTCCGTAGAACTACCTACACCTAAGGTCTCTTCCTCTAAACCTGTTGTGGAGATCCATAAGATCTTTGAAGAATTGATCTATAGGATCGACAAGCCCCGCGAGCTTCTCGCTTATAGTATTCAGAGGACATTAGGTCTTTCCCTCGGCGAACTAGCAGTTGCGGCTTTAAAGGGTAGGAATGCGCATAGGGTTTTAGTTTCAGGAGGAGCTGCAGTTAATACGGTAATATTTGAATCTATAAAAGAGGTCGTGGAGAATGAGGGGCTTAAAGCTTACGTTAATGTTCAGGTACCACCCGGTGATGGAGGGATATCTTTAGGTCAAGCCGCTATAGCAGGCTTTAAAACTCTAACCTAAAACTTTCAAAGCTGCCTCTTTCACCCTCTCCGCAAACTCTGTCCTCATAAGTTTATCCACATCTCCTATGTACTCTTCAAGGTCATTATAGCGAGGTATTTCAGCTAAAACTTTAAAACCCATATCTTCAATAGACGAACATACTGGCTTATAGGACATGTTTACAACCACTCCTAAAATCATCTCTCTCATGTATGTTCTGGCAAGCCTCTTTAAAGCCTCTAAACTTAAGATGTTTGGAGTGGTCACAGCTACAAACTCGACTTTAGGTAGATAGGTGGCAATATTCAGAATGACATCTCCAAAACCAGGCGGCGTATCAATTATAAGCGTCTTCAATCTACCCCACTTAGTGATCATTAAAATTTCTCTAAACACATTGTCAACCTCTATCCCTCTAAGTGGTAGTGCTTCGCCGTGAGAGTAGAAAGCCACGCTCATAAATTCCACACCATGGGCTTTCACCGGGATAACGCCCATGTCTTCAATAGGCCTTTCTCTTAAAACATCTACTCCCAATACGATATGACATGATGAATTTGTAAAATCCATGTCCAATAGTCCAGATGGAAAACCGATCCTAGCTATGGTTAAAGCCATAGTTGATGCTATTAGAGTTTTACCAACACCACCTTTTCCACTCACTATAGCTATTATCTTCTCAACGTTTTCAAGTCTTTTCAGTATCACTGGGTTTTTCAAATCCATATTTACAACTCCATAGATGCTATGTATACCCCCCTCCCGCTAAATATCTCTAAGTCTTGGGAATTACAGTTTGGACATTTTGCATATGTGTGGATGACCTCGGGAATGAAGTGAACAGCCTCCCTCACCTCATCTGATAAATCTAAATCTGTAAGCCTCCAAATTTTTAAACACGACCTACACCTAAGAAGAGCCTCCTCTTCATCCAATCTGAGTCTTTCAACTTCAATACCCTTACTCTTGAAAAGCTCAGTTAATGCAAAACGTAAGACTTCTCTGTCAGCAGACTGAAGACTTCCAATGACAACTTTTAGAAAAGTTATCTTCTTAACTTCTCTCTCGGAAAGTAAACGATGCGTAGCTTCCACTATGGCTTCGGCTAGCGCCCACTCATGCATAATATTCATTAAAACTTGTCAAATCTGAAGCTTATAAAACTGTACTCAGAAAATCCAAGTGCTCACAACCGGAAAGATGTCCCACCGAAAACGGACTGGGAGTATCCATAAAGTCTAAATGGGAGTAAAATTGGAAGCTTCACCTTCACTTGTAGAGGTGATGCAACATCAGTAACCGCAACTCGACCATCTAACGTAGAAAAGTAGAATACTGTTTTGCTTCAACTTGAAACTCATAACCACATTTTGGACATTTCACGTATCCACATTCTCCCAAAACACTGTATCGGCATCCAGAGCAGGAAGTCACTCGAGCATATGATAGGCTAAATTGATAACCACATTTTGGACATTTAAAGATTCTAGCCATAGTTTTTCTCAAAAAAGAGTCTTAGAGGATCAAGTTAAACTTTACTTGCTGGGGCGGGAAAGATATATTTAGTTAATCTTAGGGTTCTACTGCATCCTCGCTATTCAATATGCGTTAAAACCGATCTTAGAAATCTAATTTTATGTGGAAACTACTGTGTGAACAGTTACTGAATGTACATTTTAACCCAGTAATATTTAAAAACATATCCTCTTGTATAGATTCTCCTAGTTTCGCCTTCCAATCCCACTGTGGAGGAAACAGGTGATGGTTGATAGTCCTAAAATAGTAGTGATAGATACTTTGGACGATGAATTCTTCAACTTTATAAAAGGTAAAGCTTACATAGTCAAAGCTTATGATGGAAACTGTCAAAGTTTAATGGATATGTTAAGGGATGCCGACGTTATAGTCACGCGGAGCAGTCATAGAATAGATAAAACCGTGATCGACAACGCTAAAAACCTTAAGATCATAGCTAGAGCAGGAGTTGGATTAGACAATATAGATGTAGACTACGCTATCAGACGTGGGATAAAGGTCATATCTACGCCAGATGCCTCCACTAAGGCTGTAGCCGAACTTACGATAGGTTTCATGATAGCGTTAGCGAGACGGGTAATTGAGTTTGACAGACTTATGCATAATGGGGAATGGTGTAGAAATTCTAAACTTGGAGTTGAACTAACAGGTAAAACATTAGGCATAATTGGGCTTGGAAGAATAGGCAGTCAAGTAGCTAGACTTGCTAAAATGTTCGGGATGCGTATAGTGGCGTATGATCCTTACGTCTCTCCGATAAAGGCTGAGAAGCTTAAAGTCGAACTTAAGAAGAATTTAAACGACCTCCTCATAGAGTCTGATTTTGTTTCTATTCATGCTTCTCTGACTTCTGAGACTAGGGGTTTGATAGGTGAGCGTGAGCTTAGGCTTATGAAGCCTACAGCCTTCCTGATAAACACTGCTAGAGGGGCTATAGTAGATGAAAACGCCCTCG
>Ga0185307_1000108_pt1 | contig 58543 bp, 69 predicted proteins | sample LHCtaG_FD_128010 | JGI IMG/M metagenome (GOLD analysis project Ga0185307, IMG submission 128010) | Hot spring microbial communities from Little Hot Creek, USA to study Microbial Dark Matter (Phase II) - LHC4sed_matched (SPADES... | ecosystem: Environmental > Aquatic > Thermal springs > Hot... | reverse complement strand
GCCTGCATAGAAATCCGAGGTGGTGGCGGTCACCCCCACGTGATAATGGGTATGCCCATGGCTTCAGCGGCCTCAATAAGCGCCATTGGACTTCATAGTTAGCGGCTGCGGGATACTCTGGCGTCACGTTAAAGTTGCTTGCACTGTCCAAACGAACCGCTGCAGATGAAATAACCAAGTCGCCACATCGGATGTTTCCTTGGATGACTCCACAGCTGCCCACTCGTATAAAAGTGTGTGAACGCCTATTGACGCCGCCTCGTTAACAACTATAGCCATACAATAAGGACCAATCCCACTGGATAAAGCGGACACCGGAACCCCCCTATAAGCACCCTAACACTTCTGAACTCGCGATGGCACGAAATTTCCCGTGAGGAATCCCAGTACCTTGTTATCTTTTGGATACGATCCAGGTCTCCTGGAACAATTGGTATTTAGCTAAATCACCTTTCCCGCAACCAATATGATACTGCCGCTCTCTACTTGGCGGATGCATATTTTCACTTCAGGTCTGCAGCCTTTTTGGCATAACCAAGTCCGCTATGTCTACACTGTGCTCATAAATCTGGTAGAGAGTTGATATGGCTGCCAAAATTTGGGGCATTGCTTCTACACCTTGCTCTTTGGCCGTTTTCTCGACAGCCTCCAAAGCCTTTTCAAGTTTACCCCTCATATCACGCACTTCTTCAGCTAATGCCATGTCCCTTTCAAGGAAGGACCTTAAGGCGTTCTCGTGGGCTTCGAAAAGCAAAGTGTGGAAATCAACCACCATCTTTTTAAAAGCCTCAGTAAGCCTTCGACCATTCAACTCAACAACTTTAAAGCCCACCCGTGCACATTCATCCCCAATTGTTTCAACGAGACTTGCAGCCAAACGGTAGTCCAAACATTCAATGGGCTGCACGCCGAGTTTTTCGCTCAAACTTGGATTTTGAATAATAGTCCTTAAAATCCTAACAAGAAGGAAGTACAGCCTGTTAACTTCTTCATCCCTTGCAATAACGCTTCTCGCCATATGGACATCTCCATCAACTAATGCGTTGACAACATCCCTATGCATACCGGCAGCTATGGAATAAGCCCTTCTAAGGATTTTATCTGGAGGAAAGCTGGAAGGCTCAAGCAAACATTGCAAGACGATTTTAGAATAGTCTTCTTCAACAATCTCTAACCCGACTAAGCGGCTAACAGTTTTCTTAACAACCTCTCGCATCTCAAAACTAATATTCTCCTTTGCCTCCACACGGATAATGTCAAAACCTAGAAGATATTTCCCAATAATCTCACGGCTCAGATAGGGACCGGGCTTCAAAACGACAGTGCGGGGGGAAGGTGCCGCACCGTACTCGGGGTCTATGAGAAGCTTACCGTCGCTGGTTTCGCTTACAACTACAACAGCCCCCCGTTTCAAACCATAACGTTCAGCCCATTCCTTAGGCAGACACACGAAGAAAGTGCCACTTGGGGTGCGTTGAATCTTACGAAGGGCTCCCATTCAAATCACCAATGCTTAAACACGCCAGCAAATCTAAAACCGAAATAAACCTATATAAACTTAGAGCATGAGTGTTGAGATTGAAAGGCAAAGTTATAATAGGTATAGATTTAGCTGGCAAAGAAACAAATCCCACAGGTCTCGCCGTTTTGAAAGGCAAAAAAGTTGAAACTTGTCTGGTTTACACGAACAGTGAAATTCTTGACATTTTAACGCGGGCTAAACCAACAATTGTGGCAATAGACGCCCCCTTAACACTTCCGAAAAGGGGCATATTCAGAAAAGCCGACAAGGATCTCATAAAAAGGGGCTACAGCGTCTTTCCACCAGGCTTGCAAGCCATGAAAACGTTAACCTTCCGAGCCTCAAACCTAAATAAGTTAATAATCGGGAAGGGGCTAAAAACAATAGAAGTTCACCCCACTTCGACGAGAAAGGCGCTCAACATGCCAACCAAGGACTGGGAGACTATACAAAAGATCCTTAAAAACCTAGGGCTAGAGGGGATACCGGAAGACCAAAAACTCACCCCTCATGAAATAGACGCCATAACCGCCGCGTTAACAGCACACCTTTACATGCTCAATCTTACAGAAGCCGTGGGCGACAACGAAGAAGGCCTCATCATAATCCCAAAAAAGGCGAACTGGTGGGAAATAAGGATATGAACGCGACCACTGAGAGGCTTCAAAAAGCTGTTGAACTAACAATTGCGGCAGGCTACCAATTGAATAAAGAGGCGTTTGACTTCCTAAGCATGATCGCCGCGACGGAAGACCCTGTGGAAATTATAAGCAAAGCTCTAAAGAAATTCGACACGTTAAAAGATAAGCCCCTGTTCATTGAAAAGAGGCTCCTAGAAGAATTTGTGAGGGAACCTAAACCCGTAGAGCTTCTTACATCACAGGAGTTGGCTAATTCTACGATGTTTATTCAACATGAGCAAAAGCAAATTTTGGAAGGAAAAAAAGTTTTTCGTCCCTTTGCAAAAGAAATTGAATCATCAATCAACATAATCGATGACCCTGGACGCAAAACGAACTCAAGCGGAACTATTGAGGATTACCTAGAATATTTCCGCGACAGGTTCAAACGCATGGAAAAGCTGCTTAGGCAAAGAATAGACACGAGAGGGGCCTCCTCAGTAATAGACGCCTTAAAAGCCCCGCCAAACACGAAATTTAAAATAATTGGCATGATAACAGAGAAGAAAGAAACCAAGCAGAAAATTCTCTTAACAGTTGAAGATCTTCAGGCAGTTGCAACAGTTCTTGTGCCTCAAAACGCACCCAATGAACTGCTGGAAAAGGCGAGAACACTATTGCTTGACCAAGTCGTCTGCTTGAGTGTTACAAAGACCAGAGGAGACATCTTGATCGCTGAAGACATTATCCTGCCGGACATAGCCCCTAAAACGCAAAATAAAGCCCCCCTCCCAGTATACGCGGTTTTCACTTCAGACCTTCACGTGGGCAGCATAAAATTCCAGAAAGAGGCCTTCAACAGGTTTGTGCTGTGGCTTAACGGCAAATATGGAAATGAGGAAATGCGGGAGATAGCGAGCCACGTGAAGTACGTTCTGATAGCTGGAGACATAGTTGATGGAATAGGGGTTTATCCGAACCAGTTAAAGGAGTTAGCCGTGAAGGACATTTATGGACAGTACAAACTCGCAGCAAAGTTCCTAGAACAGATTCCCGACTACATCGAGGTGATAATAATACCGGGGAACCACGACGCCCCAAGAAAAGCTTTGCCTCAGCCGCCAATATCAGAGGAGTTTTTGGAACCCTTGCTTGAGGCGAGGAAAATTCATTCCGTCGGAAACCCCTGCATGTTAAGCCTCCACAATGTTGAAGTCCTACTATACCATGGGAGAAGCCTTGACGACATAATATCTACAGTCCCCGGAATGGATTATACCCACCCGGAAAAAGCTATGACCCTACTGCTACAATGCCGTCATCTAGCGCCTATTTACGGAGGGAAAAACCCAATTTCACCGGAGCCGAAAGATTATCTGGTAATAGAGCGTGTCCCGGACATATTTCATGCTGGGCATATTCATACCCTTGGTTATACCAACTACCGCAACGTTTTAGTTGTGAATTCTGGATGCTGGCAAGAGCAGACGGATTATATGAAACGTTTAGGTCTTGTTCCTACAACAAGCCTCGTCCCAGTGGTGAACTTACAAACCTTCCAGGTAAAAGTTCTCTCTTTCGCCTAGCTCTTACTCTTGGACTGGGAGAGACAGCGTGGCTCGTATTCAATAAGTTGCCCAAGCCTGGAATCGTTTGAAAAGGCTTCTTTGATGAGGGTTCGCGTCACTTCAAGGCGTATTTTCTTTGTTCTTCCATACCTGCCCAAGTTAATGATTTGGGCGTTAACCAGTCCCAGGGCATCGAGCTCATTAACTAATGTGCTGACCCTTCTCTGAGTTAATGGGGTTATGCCCAACTCGCCACAGAGCTCTGTGTAAATGTCGTATATTTCGCCTGTCGTCGCTTTATAGCCATTAGCCTTAACAAGGTGGAAAACACTTAACATGACTAGCTTAGAGTGCAGTGTAAGGTTCGCCATAGCCTCAATAACTCGGTTATGCTCGATGAGCTTTTCAGCCTCCCGCACATGCTCTTCAGTGACAATCATTGAACCCTTTCGTTCAGCAACCTCTCCCGCAACCCTCAGCAAGTCTAAAGCCCTCCGGGCGTCACCATGTTCAGCTGCCGCCAAAGCAGCGCAAAGACTAAGAGCACCATCGCTTAGAGCACCATCACGGAACGCTTTTTGAGCCCTCTCAGCCAAGATGGTTTTGAGTTCGCTTGCATCATAAGGCCTAAAAACTATTTCTTCTTCGCTCAAGGAACTGAAAACCCTAGGGTCAAGGTACTCCTTTAGGCGAAGGTCGTTTGAAATACCAATAAGCGAAACTTTACTTTGCAACAATGTTTCGTTAATCCTTGTAAGTTCATAGAGAAGTGTATCCCCCCGCATTTTAACCAAGGCGTCCACCTCATCCAAAGCGATGATCATTACTCTTTTCGAAGAATCTAAACCCTTCTTAAACCTCTCAAACAACTCGCCCACAGACAAACCTGTGAATGGCACAGACAGACGTAAACTGCCACAAAGACTCGCTAAAACCCGATATTCGGTTCCTGCTAGTCGACAATTCACATAACAAAAACCAACAGGTGAACCAATCTCCTTAGCCTTCATCTCCAACCTCGTTAAAACATATTTAATGACTGCAGTTTTACCTGTTCCAGTCTTCCCATAAACAAAAATGTTAGAACAACGTGCTCCCTTTAAAACGGGTGCAACAACTTCCCCGATGCGCCTAATCTGCTCCTCACGGTGGGGGAGTCTTTCAGGTAAATAATCATGACGGAGAACCTCCCTATCCTTAAAAATACCCGCATTATTAAAGAACTTGTCAAACACCTCATCAAGGACACCCGCATCGCTCATCAACTTTCCCCTCTCACCAAGTGTAAAGCATTCAATTCCAAACGGACAAAATAAAGCATGCTATACAACAAAGTGGACAGTAAACAGAAAACGTTTGGGAGAAAAAAGAAAAGCCGACAAATAAGAGAGACCCCTCAACTTCCACTGGAAAACTCTGAAACTTAACTAAAATTGGTTTCTGATTCTAAAAGGAGGAAGAATATACTCTGAAAGGTGAAAGTCGCTGAAGAAATTAAAAAACTTATTGTTAAAAAATCTAAACAAACTAAGAAATAGTATGAGCATCAAAAATTAAGATTCAAAATTCAAACTCAAAATAGTTTTCCCGTCTCTCCACAAGAAACTGTGGGGTCTCCCCCTACCACTATTATTCTCTAACCATTGAGTTTTCCTAAAACAGCTAAAATATCCTTCACAAGTTTGCGAAAACTTTGTGAACTTTAACAGAGTCTGACTTTTTAAACATCGTTTCTATCTTTCTTTTACATTTTCTTGCCCTTTCACCGTGAAGAACTCACCCCCTAATTTCCACTGAATTTTGACAAATATCTTTCAGTTTTCCCCGTTCAACTTCAAAGAGAGATAATGTGAACTCTGTGAACCAAAATCTTTGGAAATCTACCCTATTTTTGTATCCAAAGCCTAAATTTTGGTCTTTATACTTCTATACTTCACCGCAACAGCTATAATTGTGAAGTGCAAAGTTGTGAATACAAGGTGTCCTTGTAGAAAATGCCCGCTAGGAAAATGCGAATCGAAGTATTCGATAGTGAGGGCAATAAGTATAGCATAGCTTTTGAAGGAAACGTTACCCGTGAAAAGGCTTTACGTATACTCGATCTTGTGGAGTTGCTGGGCGGGGTGAGCAGTAGCCCACAGGAGACAAACACAACATTTAGTGAAACCTCTAAATACGACAGATTGTTAAGGGTAATTCATCGACATTTTCCCCTAACATGGTTTTCATCCAAGGAAGTTCAAGCTGCGTACGAACAAGAATACAAGCAACCAATAAGCCTAAGCACTGTTGCAACATACCTTTCAAGAATGGCTAATAAAGGCTTGTTAATAAGGTCTGGAGCGTCAAACCGCATAAAATATCGGGCTTCTCCAAGCTTTTCTCAAGTAGTTGTAAAAAAGGGGACATTATGATTTAAAAAGGCTTATGTTTCGGTTTTCTTCAGCAGACTCTCCATTTCCTTTTTCACATTATACTTAAAGGGTATTTTGCTGGCATCTCTCTCCACGTACCCTTCCTCGTAAAGTTTTTTCATCAACCTTGCAGTATGCTCCCTGCTCAGCTTAATTTTCTCCTTAATTTCTGGGGCGGTTTTCGGGCCTTCTGTGGCCAACAATTCCAGTACTGCGAGTTCCGTTTCAGTTAAATTGGCCAACGCTCTTTCCCTTTTTATCGGTATTACTGTTTCAATTCCAGTTTCCATGGTTGCCGAGGTTTGTTTGGCTTTTTCTTCTAACAGCGAAACTTTTGCTGTTAGATCTTTCTGTGATGCAACAACATCACGAACTTGCTTTTCAACGTCATCAAATCTACCCATAATCTTGTCCCAGTTCTCCCAAACCATGCTAGCTTTGTTCTCAAGTGCACCTAGCCTTCCTTCAAGAGCCCCAACTTTGTTTATCGCTTCCTCGCTTCTAACCGAAGAAGCCTCAACTTTAAAAGCAATAGTCTCCATACTTTCAGCAACACGTTTAAGTTCCCTGCTAAAACTCAAAATAACATCGTTTAAAACATCCTTCGCCTCTTCGTATTTGCGCTTAACTTTAACGAGATTGCGGTAATATTCAACTGCAAAACCAACTGTTATTGCAAGCAGCGCAGACGAGATGAAAATGAATACAACCTCCATCATCATTCCACCTGTGACTCAAAAATGACTCCGTCGTGATTTTTCATGTTACATCACACATCACTCTATTAATATCGCATTTAAATGTTACGACTAACATAACTATGACATCACAAGTCACAGCATCACAAAATGTTTAAATGATTACATTTTTATTGATGGAAATTACGTGCCATTATAATACGGTTCTACGTTTTGTGACTTGTGATGTCACATAAATCCTTCGGAAGGTTCGGAAAGCCTTTTGAGGCTTATTTCAAGCTCTTCTCTCAACATTTTAAGAAGCTTCACTTGTTCCTCTAGGTTCTCTCCCTTGCTTTCAGGTATGCTTTTGTGAGCTTCTACATATTCTTGCAGTTTATTTGCTACTTCAATGTACGCGTCCAGTGTTGTGGTCTCAAAGATTCCGAGATATCCAAGAAGAAGGATCGTATAGATGGATTTTATGACGTTCACTTTGGCCTGTTTTAAGGTTCTGTTAAAGGCTCCTCGGCTTATTTTAGCCTTTGTTAGGCGTAATTTGGCTTTTTCGTCGTACTTTATAGGTTTACCGGCTAAATTTTCGGATAAAATGTCTATTAGGAGGGTTTCAAGCTGCACTTTTGTTAAGTGGCTGTTTTTTGAGAGTATTTTAACAATTGGGTCTTCTAAGGACTTTTCCAGCCATTCTTTGACCGTTTCTTTTAGATTCATTCTTTATCACCAGCTGACTAGTTTGATGGATACAGTTTTGTATACCAGCTTATTAACGCTTCCACTAAATGTTTGAGAGACCCATTTTTCGACATAAAAGTATTTTATGCTGATAAGGATTTAGACAGTGACGAGGCATCACTTTGGTGTTATCTGGTAAGGTTGCAAATCGGCTTAAAAACTTAAAGCCGTCCGGAATACGCCGCTTTTTTGCAGCAGCCAAAGAATTTCCAGGTATCATTAATCTAAGTGTTGGAGAACCGGATTTTTCCCCTCCAAAGCATGTTTTAGAAAGTGGTTGGCGGGCACTTGAGCAGGGTAAGACGCATTACACTCCGACGAACGGGATTCTGGAACTAAGGGAAGCTTTAGCTAAGAAAGCCTACGAAGATTATGGCCTCAGATATGACCCTGAATCTGAGATTTTGGTTACTGTTGGTGGGACTGAGGCCATCGCTCTGGCTCTACTTGCGCTGGTGAATCCCGGGGACGAGGTTTTGATTCCAGATCCGGGTTTTGTTTGCTATTCTCCTAATGTTCAATTGGCTGGTGGTGTTCCCGTTTCTGTTCCTTTACTCGAGGAGAATGGGTTTAAGCCTTCTATTGATACTGTGACATCACTGATCACAGATAAGTCACGTGTGATGATAATAAACTCGCCGAACAATCCCACGGGGTCTGTTCTTTCTCGTGACGAGCTCGCGGCTTTGGCAAAGGTCGCTGTTGAGCGTGATTTGATTGTGATTTCTGACGAAGTCTATGAGAAAATATTGTATGATGATGCGAAACACTGTTGTTTGGCGTCGTTTCCAGGGATGCGGGAGCGAACTTTGGTTGTTAACTCTTTCTCAAAAACTTACGCCATGACGGGGTTTAGGATAGGCTTTGTTTATGGACCTAGAGAGTTGATGTTTCCATTGTGGCTTGTTCATCAGTATTTTGTGGCTTGCGTGGACTCTTTTGCGCAGTATGCTGCTCTAGCAGCTTTGGAGGGGCCCCAGAACTTTGTTAGGGAGATGGTTGAGGAATTTGATAGGCGAAGACGCTTCGTGCATAAGCGGTTAAATGAGATCGAGGGGTTCAAATGTGCGCTTCCTAAAGGGGCGTTCTATGCTTTCCCGAGCATTAAACGTTTCAAGATGTCCTCTGAGGATTTCGCTCAAATGCTTTTGAGCGAGGCTCGTGTTGCGGTAGTTCCTGGGTCTGCATTTGGTTCGTATGGAGAGGGTTACATTAGAATTTCGTATGCCGCCTCCTATGAGCAGTTGGAGGAGGCTATGAACCGCATAGAGAAGGCTGTTAAGAAACTTAGGGTTTAATTTAAAGGTTTTCCGCCGCGTCCTTTAGCTTCTCGAAAACTTCTGGACGTAGATCTTTTAATGTTGGCACGAAGGGTTCAATATGACGTATTTCAGCGTAGTCAACCTCGCCGATTGCAAGGTCTTCTTCGTCGTACTTGGCTGAAACGATGACTCTTCCATTCGGACCCACTAGCCTGCTGCCTCCCCAGAACTGTAATCCATCTTCTACGCCGACTAGATTCACGTACGCCACGAAAGCGGTGTTCTCCATGGCTCTTGCAGTGGTCAAGGTTTCAAAGAAGGATCTGCGGACGGCAGGTGAGGCTGAGATGCAAACGATTAATTGAGCGCCTTTAAGCCTTGTTAGGCGGCATATTTCAGGGAAGAAAATGTCATAACATATAATCAAGCCTATTTTGCCTAGGCTTGTTTCAAACACTCCAGTCTGGTATCCCGGTCTGAAGTATCTCTTCTCCTCAAACACACTGTGGGTTGGTAGATGCATTTTTCGGTACTTTCCGATGAAACCTTGAGGCCCAACAATTACGGCAGTGTTGTATAATGTTGCCTGTGTTTTTTCGCTCAATTCCGGCATTCCATAAATTATGTGGATTTCCTGCCTTTGGGCAATTTCTTCTATGGCTTTCGTTGAAGGTCCTGGAATTTCCTCGGCCAGTTTGTAAAGTTCATCCCTTAACACGTAGCCAGTTAGGGAAAGTTCTGGAAAAATCACAAGCTCGGCGTCGTGTTGCTTCGCCTTTATGGCATAGTCTTTGATTTTTCGTAAGTTGGCTTCTTTATCTCCTTGTTGACAATTTATCTGGGCTAAAGCCACCTTAAACCGTGTTTTCATGCCGCCACCTTTTTCATGTCTGGGTTTGGGGGAGTCTAAAGTCAAATCCGACGGTTCTATATTGAATTTTTGTTGTTATGGGAAGTCTCCTCTTATGTTCCATGTTTTTCCACCGCTTCTCAATTCTCTCCACTAGCTCTTTTTCTATGTTCAATTGCTCCGCTATTTCGTCAGTTTTCATGAAGTGTTCAAGCCCATAGAGAATGAGGTCCAAAAGCTCGTATTTCACACCTATTTCCTCTTCTGCTGTTTGCCCGGGCCAAAGCATTGGCGACGGCGGCTTGTCCACAATTTCGTCGGGGACCCCTATATGTTTCGCCAGTTTTCGTACTTGGGTTTTGTAGAGGTCCATTAATGGTGCTATGTCCGCCGCCACATCCCCCCATTTGGTGAAGTACCCTATCATGGTTTCAGACTTATCTGATGATCCACAAACTATAAGGTTGAGTTTGTTGGCGTAATAGTATATGTAGAGCATACGTGTTCGGGCTTTTAGGTTGCCTTTACATATCCTGTCCTCTGGGTCAAAAACTGGTATGGTTTTCTGGAGGGTCTTTAAGGTTGGTGTAATATCGATGGTCTCCGTTTTTATACTAAATTTTTCTGCAACAAGTTTTGCGTGTTTTACTTCTCTCGGGCTGTAGGTTTCTTTTTCAGGAAGTATTAGCCCTAAAACCCTGTTTCCGCCGAGGGCTATTGCGGATAGGGCTGCTGCAGTGCTGCTGTCAACTCCTCCTGAAAGGCCTAGGACTATGCCTTTAGCCTTAGCCTTTTCCACGTAATCCTTTATGAAACGGGTTATCTTGTTTTTGACTTCTTCCCAGTCCATTTCCAAAACTTGTGGGTTGAGCTTCAAGGGAGGTCCCTTAAGCCTTATTGTTTTAGGCAAGTATTTAAGGACGAACCTCCGATAATGATAAGGGTTAGCCTAGATAACGTGAAGGAGCAGGTATGGGGCGGAGAAGAAGAAAGGTAGTGCGTATCCCTAAAAAGAAGCTGCCCAAGCTGTTTTCATGCCCTAACTGTGGCAAGGAGGCCGTTCGGGTTGAAATGCTTCGTGGAGAAAACCGGGCGGTTGTGAGTTGTGGAAACTGTGGGGCAAAGGAGGAGTTTACTGTTAAACCGATTATGAGCGAAGTTGACGTTTACTGCATGTTCACAGACAAGTTTTACGCCACATTAAAGGGCTCCACCGCGGTCAACACAGGAGGTCAACAGTAGGGAACGTTATGATGGGTGCTGTAGAAAAGTACCTACTCGAGAAAATTCAGTCTGAAGGGGCAATCCACATAACCCTCATCGACCCAGAGAAGGTCACTCCTCCCAAAGCATCCCTAATTGCAGAGAAGGCTAGAGCGAGTGGCACGTCCGCCATAATGGTGGGTGGATCCACTTTCGTCTCAACGAAGCACCTTGACGATGTCATTAAAACAATCAAAAAGGCAGTTAGGCTCCCCGTGATTTTGTTTCCAAACAACGTGACTGGTATAAGCCGTTATGCTGACGCTATATGGTTTATGTCGCTTTTGAACTCTGCTGATCCATATTTCATAATAGGGGCCCAAGTTCTGGGGGCTCCACTAATTAGAAGATATAATCTAGAGCCCATTCCCATGGGCTACATTATTGTAGGCGAAGGTGGCACTGCAGGCGTTATAGGAAAAGCTGTTCCAATTCCATATGATAAGCCGGAGTTGGCGGCAGCCCACGCCCTGGCGGGGCAGTATCTCGGTATGCGCTTTATATACCTTGAGGCCGGTTCTGGGGCTAAGAGGCCTGTTCCTCAGGAGATGATTAGGGCTGTTAAATGTTGTATAGAGGTTCCCCTTATTGTTGGAGGGGGTATAAGGTCCAAGGATCAAGCCCTAGCTGCCGTGTCTGCGGGAGCTGACATAATAGTTACGGGCAATGTTATTGAAGATGGGTGTGTTGAGGACCGTGTCTCCCAGATTGTTGAGGGGATAAAGCTTGGTAAAATGCGCGCCTAGTGTTGCGGTTTTTATGTAAAAGCACATTGTGCTCTGCCGGTTGGCAAGCCACTGTTTTTCCTCTGCCATGTTGGAAACTAAAAATAGGCAGTTAATGGAAAGTGAATGGGAGGCATATGAACGTTCAAATGAGCCCTGCCTACGCGAAGTATGTGGGGGAACTGGAAAGGCAGCTTGAAGAGCTTTATGCAATTTGCCAAAAGGCTAGGGCTAAGGGGCTTGACCCATCTCTAGAACCTGAATGTAAAGTTGCAAGGGACATGGCAGATCTTGTTGAAGGCCTCGTAGGCCCTAAGGGCGTTGCGGAAAGAATCAGGGAGCTTAGCCTAAAACTTCCAAGAGAAGAACTCGCCTTCAAAATTGCAGAGGAAATTGTTTACGGAAAATTTGGGCACATGGAGCCTGAAGCCGCTGCAGAACAAGCCGTACGGACAGCGTTAGCGATTCTGACCGAGGGGTTGACCGCCGCACCAGTTCAAGGAATTGCTCAAGTTAAAATAAAAATAAATCCAGACCGCACAAAGTATCTGGCCATTTATTTCGCGGGGCCTATTCGCTCCGCCGGTGGGACGGATCAGGCCCTGACTCTTGTTATTGGCGATTTTGTCCGTAGGCTTCTGGGACTTGACCGCTACAAGCCCACTGATGAGGAAATAGCTCGTTTCATAGAGGAGATTAGGCTTTATGAGCGTTCGGTCAGCCGTTTTCAGTATCACGTTTCAGACGAGGAGCTTTGGAAGGCTTTAAAGTGGCTTCCGGTGGAAGTTAGCGGAACAGAAACGGATCCCGTTGAAGTTTCCTCTCACCGAAACCTCCCCAGAATTGAAACCAACAGGGTTCGGGGCGGTGCGCTGCGGGTTGTTAATGATGGTGTTGTTGGACGGGCTTCGAAAGTTTGGGCCATAATTGAGAAGCTGGGGATTCAAGGCTGGGACTGGCTTAAGGATATTCGAAAAATGTCTGAGAAGAAATCCGCCGGTTTCATGGACGACATAATCGCCGGCCGCCCAATATTCTCCTTTCCATCAAGGCATGGGGGTTTCCGCCTCCGCTACGGGAGGTCTAGGAACACCGGGTTGACGGCGGTAGGTGTCCATCCAGCCACCATGCTTGTTCTGCAAGGCTTCATTGCTGTGGGCACGCAGCTCCGCCTGGAGCTTCCAGGAAAGGGTGGAATAGTAGTTCCTGTCGACTCTTTGGAGCCGCCCATTGTAAGGCTGCGGGACGGATCCGTTATAAAAGTAACTCTGGAAAATTTTGCCAAAGTGAAGGATCAAATTGATAAAATCCTCTTTTTGGGCGACATTCTGATCAGCTTCGGAGATTTCCTGTATCAAGGAAAAACATTGGTCCCCGCCGGGTACGCCGAGGAATGGTGGGCAGAGGATCTACGGAAAGCCATATCCACAAACTTTAATGGGGACTTGGAGAAAGCAGCTGTTCATGCAAGGCTCCCTACCATGAGGCTTCAAGGTTTCTTGCAGGATCCCTTTGTTAACAAGCCCATTTTTGCGGAGGCTATAAACCTTTCAGTTAAACTGGGTGTACCCCTCCACCCAGCCTTCACTCCCTTCTGGTCAAGTTTGGGCTCTGTTGATAAACTTAACTCTTTGAGGTCTTGGCTTCTAAAGTCCAGTGTAGAGTATGATGGTGAGTATGCAAGCCGGATTGTTGGCGAAAACGTTGAAGAGGTTAAGCAAGCCCTCGAAACGTTATGTTTGCCCCACAGGATTTTGGATGGCAAGATAGTGATAGAGGGCGACGAAGCCCGCGTCTTAGCCTTCTGCCTAGGCCACAGACGGTTTGATGTCGACTTTTCGGACTGCGAAACCGTTCTAGACGCTGTAAAAAAGGTAACTGGCGTTGTTGTAAGAGATAAGGCGCCCACTTTTGTCGGAGCTAGGATGGGAAGGCCTGAAAAAGCGAAGAGGCGAGAGATGAAACCCCTTGTGCATGTACTCTTCCCAGTAGGCTTGGCTGGAGGTTCGCAAAGGGACATCATTGAAGCATGTAAAAACGGGAGTGTATTCGTGGAGGTTATTCGGCTAAAATGTCCAAACTGCAGTGGATACGTGTTTAGGTCAAAGTGTCCGGTTTGCGGTTCCGAAACTGTTTTGGAGCTGGTTTGCCCCCGTTGTGGCAGAACCTTAAATGAGGGTGAAACTTGTCCGGTCTGCAAGGTTTCCGCAGTTCCCTATGAGAGACGGCAGATAGATGTTAAGAGGCTTCTTGAGGAGGCTTGCAGCCACCTCGGGGTTCCGGCGCCAAAGATTTTGAAGGGTGTTAAGGGGTTAACCAATGAGGCGAAAATTCCCGAAATCCTTGAGAAGGGTGTTTTAAGGGCTAAGTACGACTTGTCAGTTTACAAGGATGGAACCATCCGTTTTGACGCGACGAATGCCCCCTTAACCCACTTTAAACCATCAGAAATCGGGGTTTCCGTGGATAAGCTGGTTAAACTGGGCTACCGACACGATATTTACGGTGAACCGTTAACAAGTCCGGAGCAAGTTTGCGAGTTAAAAGTGCAAGATGTGGTTATTCCGGTTAAATGCGCGGAATATTTTGTTCGTGTTGCAAACTTTTTGGATGAGCTTTTAGAGAAGGTTTACGGGCTTCCACCGTTCTATAACATCAGAAGCGTTGAGGATCTTGTAGGTCATCTAGTCGTCGGTTTAGCTCCCCATACGTCGGTGGGCATTTTAGGGCGAATCATAGGTTTCACAAACTTGAATGTGTGTTATGCCCATCCGCTTTGGCATTCGGCTAAACGCAGAGACTGCGACGGAGACGAGGACACCTTAATGCTTGCATTAGACACTTTGCTAAATTTTTCGAGGAAATTTTTGCCAGCTCAGATAGGTGGAATTATGGATGCACCTTTGCTTGTTGTGCCAGTTGTCAATCCTAAAGAAGTTCAAAGACAAGCCCACGACTTTGATGTGGCAAGGGCCTATCCCTTGGAGTTCTATGAAAAAACTTTGGGAAAGGCTGAGGCCAAACATGTAGGCCCAATCATAGACCTCATCGGGCACAGGCTTGGAACAGAGGCTCAATACGAGGGCTTCCATTTCACAGTCCCCGTCTCAAACATAAACCTTGGGGTGGAGGAAAGCGCTTATAAACGTTTCAAAACCATGATAGACAAGCTTAATGGACAGCTTGCCCTCGCCGAGAAAATTGCCGCCGTGGACGCTCGCAAGGTGGCGTTAAAGGTTTTAGTGAAACATTTTCTTCGCGATATTGCCGGAAACCTTCGGGCTTTTTCAACCCAAGGTTTTAGGTGCAAGTCCTGTAACAAGCGTTTCCGCCGTCTGCCGCTGAAGGGCAAATGCCCACAGTGTGGAGGCGAGTTAACCCTCACCGTTTACCGAGGCGGCATAGAGAAATACATGGAGGCTGCTGAACACATAATCTGGAAATATAACCTGCCAAAATACTACGCCCAAAGGATTGTTCTAATGAAGGATGAGATAGTATCCCTCTTTGAGGGCAGAAAGCCCAAACAAATAACTTTAACAGACTTTGCGTAAGTGAAGCTTTTTCTACACAATTGTGTCTACTTCTATTGATGGGCAATGCCGAGGGAAGGGTATCATCCAAACGCCTACCTGAGAGATTTTAGAAACGTTAAAATGGGCTTGAAAACGAGGACGGTAATATTAGAGTTTTTGGAAAAGGCTTCGGCGAGCACTAAAGAGATAGCGGATAGAACAGGTTTACAATATGGTGTTGTTTTGCACCATTTGAGGCTTTTAGAGGCGAAGGGAATTGTTCAGCGGAGAAGCGGTAAGCCCTTCACCTGGATGCTTACGGGGCTGGGACAAAAACGCTTGGGTTAAAAGGGGCACTGGCATGGAATTTTTAAGCACTTTGGGCATTTACCATCATACTTATTGACGGCTGCCTCTTCCAAGTTCACGTTCGTTACGTTTGCCAGAGAAGCCAACCAAGCGAAGACATCTGCAAACTCGCTTTCTAAGGCCTTTTTGTCGCCGGATTTTAAGGCGTCACCTAACTCCGCAACCTCCTCAACAAACCATTCAAAGGTCTTTTCGACACCCCTCTGCGAATCCCTGTGGAAGTAAAGGCGGTGCATAAGCTCCTGAAATTCGCGCACACGCATGTTTTCAAGCCTCGTAATGTGTATATGTCTTCACAGTTTAAGCTTTAAGGTTGCATAGGCTTCGTTGGCCCTTAGCAATTATATGGATAACGTTCACACCTTTCCTTTCGAGGTGGGCGGCAACGAACCTTCTGTGGCAATATTTTGGGTTAGTTTCCATGCACATTATGCATATTCTTTTTTGAACAGCTATCTCTAAGAGCCTTCTTATGCCTTCTCGGAAAAGTTTTGTTCGCATATGCCTTTCATAGCCGCCCTTCCTATAACCGCCCAGCTCCCGTCCAAGCCAGACATATTCTATTCCGTTTTCTGGAAGCCATTTTTCCATGTTTTCCCTCTTAAAGTGTTCAATTTTTGACGTGGGAAAACTGCGGATGTCCACTAAGACTTGAATGTTATGTTCTTTCAAGAGTTCCAGAAAAGTGTTTATGGAACGGTTGCTATGCCCAATGGTCCAGATGGTTATCCCGCTCAACCCTGAACCTTAACGGATTTTTATGTACTGGTAAGCTTCAGTTGCGTTTTCAAAGCAGTAATGCACCTTCTGGTAGTCCTTTCTGAACTCCGCCACGTCAGCTCTAACTTTCTCCGGAGGCTCTTTGTCTATTACAACACGTTTCATGAATTCAGCTATTTCCACCATTTCAGATTCACGCATTCCAAGCCTCGTGACCTCTGAGACGCCTAGCCTTATGCCCCCGGGGTTCTGGAAATGTCTTCCCTCCTTAATGTCCCATGGCAGAAGGTTTCTGTTTACTATTATGTTTGCGTCTTCTAGGATTTTCTCTACAGTGCCTCCGTCGCCGTACTTTGTTATGTCTATGAGGATTACGTGGGATTCTGTGAAGCCTTTATGTTCGGCTAAAACATTGAAGCCTCTCTCGTATAGGGCTTGGGCTAGGGCCTTCGCGTTCCGGATAACTTGACGGGCATATTCCCTTCCAAATTCAAGCAATTCGGCGGCAGCTATAGCTACGCCCGCCACTGCATGCAGGTGATGGTTGCTGACCATGCCGGGAAACGTGGCCCTTTTTATTCTCTCAGCATACTTCTCCCACGATAGGACTCCGCCGTGTTGCGGACCAAAGAAGGTTTTGTGGGTGCTGAGGCTTACAACGTCAGCGCCTTCCCTTAACGGATCTTGGAAACATTTTCCGGCTATAAGTCCCGCAACGTGGGCTGCGTCATAGCCCACTATGCCGCCCAACGAGTGAATGGTTTCAGCCAACTCTTTAACCGGATGGGGGAACGGGAAAACGCTTGCACCGAACATGACAAGTTTTGGGGGCCTCCCTTCAGCGGCGAGCTTTTCAATACGCTGTTTCGCCTTATCCACATCAATATTCAGTTCCTTATAGTCCAGAGGAAGGTACTCTACCACTAGGCCGTGGACCGCTCCAGCCGTGCCGCCTAACTCCTTCTTGCCCATTGTTATGTGGCCACCGCATGGTATTGACAAGGCCATCATAACATCACCGGGCTCTGTGAAAGCCGTGTAAACGACGAGATTCGCCACAACGCCTGAAATGGGCCTTACATCTGCAAATTCCGCGTCGAAAAGTCTTTTCATTAGTTCTATGCATTTAAACTCCACTTGGTCTATAAAGCGGCATCCAGCATAAACCCGTTCTCCAGGCCACCCTTCAGCGTAGCGGTTTCCAAAATCTGTCGTTAAAGCTTCCCTCACAGCAGGGCTTGGAATGTTTTCGCTCGCAATTAAGGGAATGCATTCACGAAACCATTCGTGGTGTTTCTGAAGAAGCCCCAATACGTGATAATATTCATCACGTGGTGTGGGCACATGAACACCTCGCTCTCTCTATCCCCTTTCCTCAGATAAAATCATTTTGAGTTCAACACAACGTTAATAATGGAGAAGACCCGAATTGAATAGTTGAGGGCTTTCTATGAGCAAGAAGAAAAAGGAGTCTGCACCCATGCCGGCTGCAAGCGCCGGGCTTTTAAGGTTCTTTGAGGAGGAAACAGAGGGAATTAAAGTTAGGCCAGAATTTGTGGCAGCCGCTGCCATCGCGTTAATAATTATATGCATTTTAGCCCGTGTATTCTTCTAAATTAGCGGCGAGAAGACAGATGCAAAACTTCTATCCTTTGTACGGCGTTTAAGTGTATGAATATTTCACTTCGCTCCTCTCTAGCAGCCACCTGCGGGATTGGTTGGGCTATGGTTGCCCTTAAGATAATTGCTTCCGCGTCTGAAAGCCATATCCCAGGAGGTTCACGGGTCACAGCGGCCAAGGTTCCCTCAAAGCCGTACGAGGGGTCAAGTATCACTCGGACTGTTTTTCCCAGATTTTTCTCCAGCATGTGGAATATTGTAGGCGGTATGTTTTGTTCAGGCATAGACCAGCAAAGTCTTAAAGGGTTTTGGTGGGATAAAACAGTTACTGTTCCCAGTTAACATTTAATAAAACTATAAATGAAACTACTAAGCTGAAGAGTTTCCTGTGCGACACTTTAATATGTCGATGGTGTTTCATAGAAAACCTCTTGGAACGGGTGTCCAATGAATTTGGACAGCTCTTTCAATCAGCAACTGGACAAGGCTGTGAAACACTACTCTTCCCTTTTCAAACTGCCATCCCACAGAAGAATCCTCACCTTTTTATGGCTGTTATGCCAATTTATCGGAATGCTTCAGGTTCTCCCAATGAACCCAACTTTGCAAGGGCTTGTTTACGGGTTAGCTCTCGGGGCCTCCCTATTCGCCGCCACAGTGCTTTCAAATTTCCTTTTAAGGCTTTTTGTGTTAAAAAGAGATCCAGTTTACGACTTAAGACGCATAGCAGCCCTCTCGCTTTTCTCCTGGATTTTCTGGTTTCCCTTCATTTTGATGGGAGCTCTTGTCGCTGTTATCAGCCCTCAGTGGGCTGTTCGGCTTTACATTTTAGGCTTTTCAGCAGCTTTAATTCTTCGTTTTATAGCACTTTACGTAACCTCTTCTTCCGGTGTAAAGTCTCTTTTTGCAGCCTCAGTTCTCCCCCCATTTCTTTACGTTGCACCGTTCTTCCCCTTCTGGCTTGACGTGACGGGTTTTGTGAAACTATTTTTGTCCCTGCTATGCGCCCTTGTCGCAGCCCTCTGCTCAAGCTTTCTTTTCACTGCAATTCTTAATGGTGTCGGCCGAAAAGTTGTGGGTTTTCCTTCCCTCTCGATTTTAAAGGCTTTCCTTTTAAACTGGGTTGCCGACTTGAACGAGCCTTTCGAGTATTTTCTCGACGTTTTGGGCGAGGAACGGGATGTTGAAGTTTCGATTCTACGGTTTGACAAGGAAAAAGGGAGTATTTTCATAGTTGTGCCTTCCGTTCATCCCGGCCCCTTCAAAAATGTAGGGAGTAGTCTTCTACCCTCAATGCTTAAAGACAGCCTGGAACGAAGTCTAGAAAGTGTCGCCTGTGTGCTGCTGGGGCTTCTTGGTCACGAATTTGACCTAGCTTCCCAAAGAGAATGCCAAAAAATAATCGATCACGTCGTTAAATCAGCCACATTCACGGCGGATGGCGTGAGGGCAACACCCTCAATCGCTGTTAAAAACGACATGGCCACCGTGTGTTGCCAAGCCTTTGAGAAAACAGTCTTAGCCAGTTTTTCTTTGGCTCCCCACACTACAGAAGATCTTCCGCCAGAATTAGGCTTATTTGTTCAGGAAAAAGCTTGGAAACTTGGCTTTAAAGACTGTGTTTTTGTGAACGCCCATAATAGTATAGATGGTGTTCCAGATTTGAATCGGGCTTTAGCTTCCTTAGAAACTTCTGCCAGCGCCTGTTTGGAGAAAATTTCCTCGCTGGATGGGCTGCCCTTCAAGGTTGGCGCCGCTGTTGTTAAGCCCAAAGAGTTCAGCCTCTCAGAGGGTATGGGACTCGGTGGCATAACAGCGGTTGTCGTGGAGGTTGAAGGACAGAAGAATGCTTATGTGGTTTTTGATGGGAATAACATGGTTTCAGGTTTGCGGGAAAAGATTTTGTCGGTTTTGCATTCCGTGGGCGTAAGCGGCGGAGAAGTTTTCACAACAGACACGCATTCTGTAAACGCTGTGACTCTGACCGTAAGAGGATATCACCCCATAGGTGAGGTGATGGACCATGAAAGGGTTATTGAATATGTGAAAGAGGCTGTCAGCGCTGCTATTGCGGATCTAAGCCCAGCTAAGGTGGGTTTCCATCGCATAAAGGTTCAGAAGGTTAAGGTTATCGGGCGAGAGGCTTTAGAAAAGCTTTGCACGCTCCCGGACATGGTGACTCGTAGAGCCAAACTGACGGTTGTTCCGCTGTTTACTGCAACATTCCTTTTTCTGATGTTGATTTTACTCCTCGTTTAGGCTAACACTAATAAGGGCGCTGGCTACAACTCTCAAACTCCGAGAAGGGTAAACCTTTGCTTAAAGAGATAAGAATCCACGGTAGAGGGGGGCAGGGCGCCGTAACCGCCGCCCAACTTCTCGCCTACGCCGCCCACCTAGAGGGCAAGCACGTGCAAGCTTTTCCTTATTTTGGCGCGGAACGCCGTGGGGCTCCGGTTAAAGCCTTTGCCAGAATAAGCGATGCTCCAATTCTCCTCCACAGCCAAATCTACAACCCCGACTATGTTGTGGTTTTAGACCCTAGACTCCACGAAATGGTAGACGTCACAGAAGGATTAAAGAGGGATGGAATGATAATCCTGAACACTACGAAAAGGCCCAGCGAGATTAAACTTGGAGATTGGCGTATAGCTACCGTTGACGCAACTGGAATAGCCCTTGAACTAGGCCTCCTCGTCGCTGGACAACCCGTGGTTAACACTTCAATGGTAGGGGCGTTCGCCGGAGCCACGGGTGAGGTTCGTTTAGAAAATGTTTTGAAAGCGGTAAGAGAGAACTGGCGGGGAAGCACTGGGGAGAAGAACGCCCGCGCCGCCGAACTCGCCTATGAACGTTTGGTTAAAGGTTGGTGAATTTATGAGCGTTCCTAAAACAAGAAGGGAGATGCCCTTAACCCCCTTGTCATATCCAACAGTTGGAAGCATGGGACGCACTGGCTCGTGGAGAACTTTCCGCCCAATAGTTGACTATTCAAAATGCACCCGATGCACGCTTTGCTGGATCTACTGTCCCGACGCTGCCATATCAAGGCGTGAGGACGACTCGCCGGAAATAGACTATGAATACTGCAAGGGTTGTGGTATATGCGCCAACGAGTGCCCTGTCAAGGCTATAACCATGAAGAGGGAGGAGTGAAATGGCGCGAATAGTTATTGACACGGCCAACCATATAGCTGGCTACGCAGCTAAAGCTGCCAGAGTTAAGGTGGTGGCAGCCTACCCAATAACGCCGCAGACAACTGTCGTGGAAAAGATCGCGGAGTTCGTGGAATCGGGAGAGATGGACGCCGAATATATCCGCGTGGAATCTGAACACAGCGCCATGGCCGCGTGCATAGGTGCGGCAGCTGCAGGTGTTAGAACTTTTACAGCAACTTCCGCTCACGGTCTAGCCCTGATGCACGAGGCTCTTCATTGGGCTTCAGGGGCGCGTCTGCCAATAGTTATGGTTGTTGTAAACAGGGCTATGGGCGCCCCTTGGAGCATATGGCCCGATTTAAGCGATTCTCTTTCGCAAAGGGACACGGGCTGGCTTCAGTTTTACTGCGCTGACAACCAAGAAGTTTTCGATACAATTATACAGGCGTATAGAATCTGCGAGGACGAGAGGGTTTTCCTACCCGCAATGGTTTGCCTCGAAGGTTTCATTTTATCACACACTTACATGCCAGTCAAAATCCCAGACCAAGAAGATATAGACGCCTTCCTACCTCCCTACAAGTCAGGGTGGATCTTAGACGTGAACAACCCGGTAACCCACGCGAACCTTGTGTCGCCAGAATGGTATATGGAGTTTCGCTACAAAATACAAGAGGCTATGGAAAACGCGAAGAGGCTTATTTCGGAAATCGACGAGGAGTATGGTAGACGCTTTGGCCTCCGTTATGGCGGGCTTATCGAAAATTACCAGTGTGAGGATGCTGACCTTGTCATATGCGCTATGGGCACTATGGGTGCTGAAGCTAAGATAGCCGTCGACAACCTTAGGAAGGAGGGCTTGAAGGTTGGGGTTGCCCGTGTTAGGGTTTTCCGCCCTTTCCCGAAGGAAGAAATAAGAAAAATTGCAGAAAGCGCCAGCATGATAGCCACCATAGACCGCCACATATCCTTTGGTATGGAGGGTTTTCTCGCAACAGAGGTTAAAGCCTCAATATACCACATGGGAGATAAGCCGCTGATAGCAGGCTTCATCGCCGGTTTAGGAGGCAGAGATGTCACTTTCAAAACCATAGAGGGAATAGTCAGAAAAGCGTTCAAATGGTTGCAGAGGGGGCGAGTTGAGGAAGAAACCACATGGATTGATTTAAGGGAGTGAAAGCATGGTGACTATAAAAGAGCTTCCTAAGGAAGAGTATTTACTTAAAGGCCATGCTGCATGCGCTGGATGCGGCCCTTCAATAGCAATAAGGCTTCTGTTCAAAGCTTTGGGAAACAAAGTAATTCTAGTTGTCCCAGCATGCTGCACAACAGTTATTCAGGGACCTTACCCGTTTACAGCCTTCGCTGTACCCCTCCAAAACATGTTGTTTGAAGCCACAGGCGCAGCAGCGTCAGGCATAGCTGCAGCCCTCCGCATCAGAGGCTTGGAAGATGTCACCGTTGTTGGGTGGGCTGGTGACGGGGGAACCGTTGACATAGGTATTCAAGCCTTATCCGGGGCTGCGGAGCGTGGTGCAAACTTTATTTATATTTGCTATGACAACGAAGCCTACGGCAACACTGGCTTGCAACGTAGTGGAGCAACACCTTACGGCGCTTGGACAACCACAACGCCCACGGGAAAGAAGGAGCGAAAGAAAAACATGCCTTTTATAATGGCTGCCCACAGAATCCCCTACGTTGCAACCGCATGTCCCTCATACCCCCTAGACTTCATTAACAAGCTTCAAAAAGCCAGAGAGATTAAAGGAACAAAATACATCCACGTTTTAACACCATGCCCCACAGGATGGCGCTACGACGCAAGCAAAACCGTGGAAATTGGAAGGCTCGCGGTTCAAACTGGAATTTGGGCCCTTTACGAGATTGAGAATGGCAAGTTTAGGCTTAACCCGCCAAGCGACCGACTAATCGACAAGTCGAAGCGTAAACCTGTTAAAGAATACCTCTCCATGCAGGAAAGGTTCCGTCACCTTACAGAAAGCGACATAGAAAAAATCCAGAAATGGGTTGACGAGGATTGGGAGTACTACAAGGCCTTAGCCTCTCTGGAAAGATGCTTCTAGCATCGTGATGGACGAAAAATATATGAGTCCAAAGTAGTTCTCATATAGTCCGCTACCATCCACTAATAAAACATGGTGGTAATGTATGGCAGAGGAGAAACAAAAGAAGGTAGTAAAGGAGGAAGCAGCCAAAAGTTCAACTCAAGTCAACGAGGGCATCGTGCTCATCGGCAAAAAACCAATAATGAACTACGTTCTAGCTTGTCTAACCTTCCTAAATTCCGGCGCTAAAAAAATCATTGTTAAAGCCAGAGGACGAGCAATAAGCAGGGCAGTCGACACAGTTGAACTGCTGAGAAGGGCGTTCGCCAAAGACCTCCAAGTTAAAGATATCAACATAGGCACCGAGGAAGTGGCCCGTCCGGAAGGTCAGAAAACCAATGTTTCAACCATTGAAATCACGCTGGTGAAACCATAAACCGATAAGCTTTCAAAGCTATCATAAACTGCGGCTACTCTAGATTCCGCACCTAGGTATCTAATATAGAAATTAATATAAAAACCCTTTTTCTAAGTTAGACCCTCCGCTGGTGAAACTGTATGACAGTTTATCCAAAAATCGTTGTGACCCCTCCGGGCCCAAAGGCTAGGGAGCTTGTGAAAAAAGATGAGATGTTGATTTCCCCGTCTTATGTTCGTTTCTACCCACTTGTGGTAGAGTCAGCTGAAGGCTGCATAGTTAGGGACGTTGACGGGAACGAGTACATAGATTTCAATGCTGGACTTGCATGTTTGAATGTTGGGCATAGGCACCCAAAGGTTGTTGAGGCTATAAAGAGGCAGTGTGACCGTTTCCTCCACTACTCAAACACGGACTTCTACTATAGAGAGGTCATTGAACTAGCTGAGAAACTAGTGCAGATAACACCTGGAAACTTTGAGAAGAAAGTTTACTTCGGCAACAGTGGAACAGAGGCTGTGGAGGCGGCGATAAAGTTGGCGAAATGGCACACCAGAAAACAGCTTTTCATAGGCTTCATAAACGCTTTTCACGGGCGAACCATTGGGTCCCTTTCCTTCACAGCCAGTAAGCCAGCCCAGAGGCGGTACTTCTTCCCGCTAATGCCTGGTGTGACGCATGTTCCATACCCATACTGCTACCGCTGTCCTTTCAAGCAGACGCACCCAGACTGCCACTATTGGTGTGTAGACTTTATAGACGAGTTTGTTCTGCAGAAGTATGTGCCCCCCGAAGATGTGGCCGCGATTCTTTTCGAGCCAATTCAGGGCGAAGGCGGCTATGTTGTTCCACCGCCAGAGTATTTTAAACGCTTGAAAAAACTCGCCGATAAATACGGAATCTTATTGATAGACGATGAAGTGCAATCTGGTATAGGCAGAACTGGAAAATGGTTCGCCATCGAACATTGGGGAGTTGAGCCAGACATCATATGCAGTGCCAAGGCTTTGGCTTCCGGTCTCCCCCTAGGCGCAACCATAGCTAAAGCGAAAATAATGGATTGGACAGGCGGCTCCCATGCAAGCACTTTTGGCGGAAACCCCCTTGCATGTGTTGCAGCCTTAGCTGTTATAGAGGTAATTAAAGAGGAGAGGCTTTTGGAGAACGCCGCGAAACAGGGAACGTACATATTAAAGAGGCTTGAGGAGCTTAAAGAAGCCAGTGAAATAGTCGGCGACGTGAGAGGCAAAGGTCTCATGATCGGCATGGAACTTGTTGAAGACAAGGAAAACAAAAAGCCGGCTCCCGAAAAGGCTAAAGAGGTTATGCTGCGTTCATGGAGGCGCGGCGTCGCAGTCATCACTTGCGGCGTTTCAACAATTAGGATTATGCCTCCGCTGAACATTACCAGAGAACTCGTAGACGCGGGACTAGACATAATAGAGGACGTTGTAAAAGAGGTTGAAAAAGAGAAACAGTGAAACCGTTTCATGGAAATTCGAAGACTTCGATTTGAAGACTACCCTAAACTGGTTGAACTCTGGTCTAAAGCCGGGCTCCCCTTCAAGCCAAAGGGAAGAGACAGCCCCCAAGCCATAGCAAAACAAATGGAGGAAAACCCGGACTTTTTCATGGGCGCTTTTGAAAACGGAAGACTCATAGGGGCTATTATAACCAGCTCGGATGGGCGGAAAGGATGGATAAACAGACTGGCCGTTGATCCAGAGTATAGGCGACGAGGCGTCGCCAGAGCTTTGATCGCCGAAGCAGAAAAAGCGCTTAGGCAGAAGGGGTTGAAGGTGTTCTGTGCGCTTATCGAGGATTCAAACAAAGCTTCCAAAGAGCTTTTCAAGAAATGCGGCTACGTGGAGCACCGAGACATCATATATTTCAGCAAAAGGGAAAGCCACGAAGTATAGCCTCAAGCTTCCCTCTTTTCCGGCTTAGGTTCATGTACCAAGAATAGTACTAAAGCAGTCGACGGAACTGCTAAGGCGGCAACCAAGAGGAATGGAAGTTGCGGTGAAACCTTCTCGTATAACAGCCCGCCTAAACCACCACCAATAGCCATGGCAATATACGTGAAAAAGTTCATGGATCCGATCACCTTCCCCCGATGTTCTTGTGGAACTAGATCAGCGAAAAGCGACTGGTAGGCGGAGAACCCCAGAAGCATTGAGAAGCCAGCAATGGGCATGGCAACAAACAATGTAGAATAGTTTCCATACAAAAACAGTAGCATAGCTGGAATGATCAGAAGGTGCGATATTATCAAGGGATTTTTTCTACCCGCTTTATCTATAACTTTGCCGGCGGGAATGGCGGAGACTAGCATGCATATGAAAAGGGCGATTGTAACGTACCCCCATCTTATGCGGGCAAGCTGAAGTGCGGGGTCCTGCTGTGGTGGAAGGGTGGGAGAGGGAGGGCCTCCTATTTGGAGAATGTAGAAGGCGTAGACTAGGAAAAGGGCTTGTATCATCGTGAAGGAGGCGCGGGTTATCATTTCCGAGAAAAATAGGAAAAGCATGGAGCGGGGTACAACCATCCATACGTTTATTCCGTCCCTTAAAGCCCTGGGATAAGAACGGATGGCCTCTCTAAAGCTCACCCTCTCGACATTCTTCATGGTTTCTTTAAGCTTCAACCTGACGGATGCCGCTGCAAGGTAAAAAACTACGACGATGGTGTAGGCTATTCGCATTCCGAGCTCTGAGCCGAAGGTTGCCACTAAGTATAGGGCGATTATAGGCGCTGGTGTTGTTGAAACGCTTGTTATAAGGTTGAGGACGGAAAAACCCATCCCTCGTTTTTCAGGCGGAAGAGAGTCCGCCATGATGGCATTTAAAGCCGGCTGGTACAGTAGGCAGAAGTTTTGAAGTATGGCTCCTATCAAAATAAAGTGCCAGCTCGGTGCAGCTGCGTAGAATATGAAGGATAGGGCAACACCAAAAGTTAGAGTCGATATAAGCCAGCGTCTTCCGTACTTGTCCGCTAAAAAGCCCCCTGGAAACTGGACTGACGCGAGGGTTAACAGCGATACAAAGGATATGGCTCCAAGAATCGCGGGGCTTCCTCCAAGCTGTATCACATAGTCCGAATAGTATGTTCCAGGGATTTCGTGGGCGAAGTCCATCAAAATCCAGCTTATAATTAGGATTAGATAGTTTCCCTTGAAAAAAGAGAACTCTTCTTTGAGCCTATCCCTTAATGGCACTTTTCCTCCCGCTTTAAAAGTCAAAAGGCTTTGCTATAACTTCCCGAATCTTTAGGTCGAAGAACCTGCCGGTGTTAGCTGGCTTTATGCGGAGCGCAGTATCCGCTCCTTTGCCGGTTCCGGCGATGGCTACGACATCTCTGTCCACCGGTATTAAGCCTGCGTCGGCCGCCATCAGGGTTATTTCGACGCAGACTTTTGTCCCTTCACCCATAAGCCTCAAAGTGCTGGCGATTAGCTCCAGCGGTTCTATCGTTCCAAAATTTTTCCGTACAGCCCGCTCAACGCTGCTTAGGGCGTGGGTTCCGGTGAAAATTTTCGCCCCACTACGTTGGATTTCCTCTCTAAACTCTTCTTTCAACTCGTTTTCCCCGGGCTTTTGAAAACCGAAACAGTGAGTGACCACGACAACATTGTATCCTTCAAAGATTTTAGCGGCTTTCGCTCCTGTTTCACCCGTTGTTGAAGCGACTATTATGTCTTTTATGCCTTCCCTTTCAACGTATTCCTTAACAACTTTCAATAATGTATCCGTGTTCTGCTTTCCAGCCGTCTGGAAATAAACAACATTTCTCTCCGTGAAACTCATTTAACGCTTCCTCCTCTTTTGTTATGTTGTTTGGCGCGTTTCCTTTTTAACTCTGTGCCGCAGACTTCGCAGGTTTTCGACTGGTAATCTGCCGGGTATTTCCGTCGGCACGCGGGGCAGTACCTAATCCATCTTAGGAGTCTCCGTATTCCAAAGGTTGCCAGTGGAGCGAATTCTATTCCCAAATGTTTAGCCACATTCTGTATTGAATAGTCGTCCGTTGCGATGAGGGGATTAAGCCCCAGCGTTTTTAGTTGAAGGGCTAAAGCCAAAACTTGTATATCTGTTTCAGACAGGAAGGAAAAGTCTCCAAGAATGCTGGCAGAAGCCTTGACCTTTTCAATAAAAGCATTATCCGGTTCCTTTATTTCCAGTTTGCCACTTTCTATTGCTGTTTTGAAACGCATGCGTGCCACCTGGTTCCCCAGAAACTCCTTTTCAACCATTGGGACAGTGTATTGGTCTTCACTTATTAAGAATGGATCGAAACCAGCCACAAAAGCTGAAGTGTCCAAAACAACGACCTTTTTTCCACTGGAAACCGTCAGACTCTTCCTCCTGCTCCACGGAAAATGAGCCTACTCCTCAAGCGACTGTAAAAGTCTTCCCGGAACCTTATGAAACGCGTTTCGTTCTCTGAACGTGTAGCTGTCACGCATATGTTTGCGGTTTGAGTGAACTCCCTGTAAGCGCCATCAATGACAATTAAAACCCTTTTAGGTCTAAGCACTTCAACGCTGATTATGGAATCTGCCGGAAAAACTATTGAGCGAAGCACGCTTAAAGAACATACCGGCGTCAATACAAAAGCATCAACCGACGGGTCCAGTACGGGACCTCCAGCGGAAAGCGAGTAGCCTGTTGAGCCTGTGGGGGTGGCTATGATAACTCCGTCGGCTTGGCAGTCCAAAACGTGTTCACTGTTCTTGTAGACTCTTGCGTATAGTATTCTCGCGGGTTCGTCCACTGTTATCAAAACCTCGTTTAAGGCGTCTGGAAGTCTTTTGGATCCAAGGGTTATAGCTAGTTTTGCGCATTTTTCTATTATGAAGTCGCCTTTTAGACACTTGTCGATGGCTGTGAAAGTGTCTTCCGGCGCGACTTCCGTTAAGAAGCCTCTAACACCCATGTTTACCGCCAATATTGGGGGTTCGGGTTTTGGAAGGGCTACGCATGTTCTTAGGATCGTTCCATCTCCACCTATCGTTACTATGAAATCGGTTTGCATTTTTTCTAGGGGGAGGTAGTTCCAGTTTTTCTTCAGTTTACCCTTCAACGTTTCTTCAACGTAGACTTCCAGCCCCCTTTTTGCGAGGTACTCCGCTGTTGCCTCAGCAATTTTTAGGGCTTTCCTCTTGTCGAAGCGGGCCACTATTCCGGCGGTTTTTGGCAATTTTCTCCTTTCCCTTTCAAGCGTTAGTAGTAAGCTTCTGCTACCTTAACTTATATATGGGTGTTGTTTAAAATTGCTGTGGTAGAATGTAAGCTGGTGATGATGTGAGCAAGCCCGTTGATGTTGGGAGCCTCCGTGAGGGCGGATACATCATCGTAGATGGGGAGCCATGTCGCATAGTTGAGATAACAAAGTCAAAACCTGGGAAACACGGTTCAGCTAAAGCGAGAATAGTTGCGATAGGAGTTTTCGATGGTGTGAAAAGAAGCATTGTAAAACCCGTTGACGCCACAGCGGACGTGCCCATAATCGAGAAGCGCAGCGGACAAGTTTTCGCAGTGTCCCCCTCCAGCGTCCAATTAATGGACTTGGAAACTTACGAATATTTAGACGCCCCCCTTCCAGAAGAAGAGGAGCTTAAGGCAAAACTTGCACCCGGCGTTGAAGTTGAATACTGGAAGATTCTCGGCAGAGTGAAGATTGTCAGAACCAAGTAAGCTGGCTGCCGTTTTACCTCCACCATTCCCAGCCAAGTTTTTTGAAGCCAACGTAAAGAATTAAAAGGATTACGCCCCAGCTTAAGGCTATTGCTGCCGCCTCCAGTATTACGTGGGCGTCGCTTAAGTACGTGTAAGAAGCCCAAGTGCTTAACCCGCATAAACCCACCAGAATTAGAAGGAATGTGGCGCATTGTATTGCCCTTTCAGCGGTCAAGATTTCACCAGCCTTAAGCCTAATGTTAAGGCGTTCAATGTTTAAAGTTTTTCATAAAACCTTATTTGGTTGTTTAAACGCATTAAAACATGAAGCCGATGACGCGAGAAGAGCCGTCTGAACAGTGATGACCTCTGAGGAGAGCTGAGGCTTCACTCAACGGGGATTTCATACTCGTGTTTTCGCGGGATACGAACTTCTAAGAGCCCCCTTTTGAACCGAACCTCCATGCGGTCCATGTAGACGGGCACAGGGACCCTTGTTCTACAGTGGAATTTTTGGAACTCGCCCCTATAATGGGTTATGCCGAAGTCGTCGAAGCTGACCTTACGCCTCATTTTAGCTGAAATTTCAATGATGTCTTTGCTAACGGGTTTAACCTGAATTGTGCTTTCCTCAGCACCGGGCAAGTCCACAGTCACTATAACTTCGTCGCTTGTCACCATTATGTCCCGGAGAGGTTCTATGGTGCAAGTCCTACAGTTCCAGCTTGGTTTCTCTAGGAGGGCTTCACTAAACCTTTCAGCCCAAGCCTCAAGGCTTTCAAAATATTCATCGATGATGTCAAAGATGGATCGTCTTCTTTTAGGAGTCTCTTCCATAGTCCTCCCCCTCATGTGATGTAAAGTGGTATGTCGTATTCTTGGGTTTTCCTCATCTTGGCTAACTCTTGCTGGGTTCGTTTCATCATATCCCTTGCCTTCAGACGGATTTCCTCACCCTTCTCCAGAAGCTTTGAAACATCAACTTTTATGCCGGTAACGCTGCCCAGCTGTTCTAGGGCCTTAGCTGCCGCTTCCGGGTCGGGATATTGGAAGAAACACTGCGCCAAAAGGGTTAAGGCTGGTAATCCTAGGGTTGCACAGTATTGAAGCATAACCGCTTGGGGCCCTACCATGTAGCCCTCCCGCAGAATTTCCACACCTTTCTCCTGAACCATTTTTAGCGTTTCCATGTTGGAGGCAGCAGCGAAAACTTTCAGTTCTTCAAGGTCTTGTCTATCTGGAACGGGTATGCCGCTTATAGAAACCATCATTTTAACTCCTTTGCTTCTACCCCAATCGATCAAGGTGTGCATAACAGGGTATATGAGCTCCGCTGGCAAGGCTGTTTCAGATACAGCCAGGAGGATGTTGTGATTCCCGAAGATTCTCACAGGCGAGTGGGGTAAACCTTCATGGAGGACTATTATTGGAGGCAGAAGGGGCGAATCCATGTAGGCAACTTCTTCTAAGCTGAGCTCTTGGATTAAATGGGATGCAGCTATTACGCCCACCAAGCCAACGTCAGGGAAACCGAAAAGCATGATGGCGCCTTTTAGAATTTCCTTCCTCTCAATAATTCTTACTCCATTCTTCAAACGTAATCCTCTCCTTATTGTCTCGCTTGTAGATGTAAAAACCTTACGGAAGTGTTTTCCCCGCAAAATGTTCTGCCATGAACGCGCTTATTCTAGAGAGGATTTTCTCTATTTGGAAGTGGGCTTTCATCTCTTTTTGCCAGTCCTCCGGAAGTTTTCGTTTGAATCTTCCGACTGCACGTCTATCCATTATAACTATTATTCCCTTGTCTTCTGGACTGCGTTGGAGGCGTCCAGCGGATTGAGCCAAAGTGTTTAAGCATGGAATCGTGTTGGTGTATTCCATGGCTTTTTCCCCAAACTTTTCCTTAAAGTACCTGTACAGTGCTTTTTGGAGTTCCGTCTTTTTGGGGTATGGCAATCCTACGATTACAACTGCAGACAACATGCTTTTCCCCTCCTCTGTCATATCTACACCTTCGCTTATTTTTCCGCGAGCAACACCGAAAACGACACCCTTTCCGTTTTTCTGCAAAAAATCCAACACATCCACGATCCTCGTTTTCTTTTCCTCAACAAGCACCGGAACGTCGAGTTTCAAAAGCTTAACAATGTCCTGCATAACCTCGTAAGATGGAAAGTAAACTGCGATTCTGCCTCCAATCTTCTGGATAATCTGTTCCAAATGGGCTGCGATACGTCTCCACTGGATTTCGTTACGCTTTTCAAACTTTGTTGTAACTGCCTCGTCTACGAGGATTAGCCTATTTTCAGGCGGAAATGGGCTAGGCAGCTCTAGGCTTTGACATCGGTTTCTCTCTAAGCCTAAAACATCCACATAATAATTCATGTTCCACAAGGTTCCAGACATGAGGATGGCGGAGCGCAGCTGGTTGATGACGTTTGCAGCCAAAGAGGGGTCGAGGCATTTGATTCCAAGCTTCACACGTTTCTTCCCATCCTTGTCCACTTCAACTTTAATGTATTTGGCGTAGCTTGCACCCGCTAGGCTTACCCAGTTGGTGAGGAATTCCATACAACGGGACAGATAAGAAACTGGGCTCTTGCCCATCTCGCTTCTTTTTTGGCGAACAACTTCACCTTTGTCTGATAGTTCTCGAATAACCTCTAAAAGTCCCTCATGTTTCATGTTCAGCTTTTCAGCTAAAGCCCCTAGGAGCGTTTCTCCCTCAACTATATGCTCCACGTCCAGTCCATAATTTCTGTAAACCTTCTTTCCAAACTCAACCATGATGACGTGTAAAGCTTCTAGTAAACCGTAATCCTCAATCTCAAAAGTTTTTGCCTCCTTCTTCGCTATACGCACAGACCTTGAAGAAAGCTCATCTGAAAATATGCCCGCCGCATAATATGGGAGGCTATGGGCTTCATCGAAGATGCAGTTGACCTCTCTCACGCGGATGCCCGCCCTCCCCAGTATAGAGCCTCGAATAGCCTCGACAAGTATGTAGTTGTAGTTGCCCACAACTATGTCAGCGTAACGGGTTAGGCACCTCGTAACTTCGTAGGGACATAAACCTTCGTCGCGGCAAGCATCGTAAACCTCTTCTGGGAGAATGGGGCCTATGCTTTTTATCTTGTTTATGATGTTGCGGGTGTGCCAACTGGGTTTCCATTTATCATAAGTTTTTTCGTAATATTCACATGTTTTGCCGAAGATGCCCTCTTTTAAACCTCTGCAATAGTAGAGGAAGTCTCTGTACTTTACGTCCTTGAGTTTTGGGTCTTCGAAGACGTGGGGACACATTTCTTTCTTGCTCTTGAAAATTGAGGCTGTGAAGTTGACGCCACAGTTCACTTTAATGTTTTTAAGTTCTCTGGAGTAGATTTCCAGCTGGTTTTTCGTCCTAGTTAAGGCTAAAAGTCTCCCCATGGACGGATTTAGCTCTCTGGCCGCGAAATAGGCTGTTAAAACCGAGATGGATTTTCCAGTTCCGCACGGTGAACAGAGCAATCCTATTTTTCCATCCCGCATGACTTCGTAGGCAAATTTTATGGCTTTAAGTTGATAAGGGCGGAAACTAGGATAAGGAAAGAACTCCTTAACTAAACTTTCAAAATGGCTTTCATTTTCAGAAACAACCGTACTACCACCTGTGCCCGTCCTAGTCAGTAGGGTTCCGCAGATGGAGCAGAAATGGCTCTTCAAGTACTCGGTTTTGGAATAGGTTTTACCACACCGACGGCAGATGTAATGTTTTTCCATTCCGACTTGTCCACTAAACTCTTAATGTGTTTCCGCTCTTAAAGAAGTTTGCCGCCCTAGATTTTAAGTGGAAGCTTGAAGATTTTAAGAGAGGTGAGCTGGCTTTTGTCCGGGGAGTTTAAGCCAAAAATCTTCGCCGACGTCCGTGAAAGCATGGATGTGAAAGATTATCTGAAAAAGTTTGGGTGTGAAGTCGTGGAGAAAGCTCTCGCCCCAGCGGACTATGTGGTGGCCGAAAACTACGCTGTTGAGCGGAAGGAGATTCGCGATTTTTTCCGCTCCATTTTTGATGGTAGGCTCTTTGAGCAGGTTGAGAGGTTGACGGAAACCTACGAGAACGCTTGCCTTGTGGTGGAGGGCGATGTTTTAGACGCTGTGAAGTTTATGCAGAACCCGCAGGTTTTCTGGGGTGCACTCGCCAAAGTCATGGCTGACCACAATATTGCAGCGGTTTTCACGCCAGACGAAAAACAAACAGCCATATTTCTATACTCATTAGCAAAAAAACTGCAGGAAGAGGAAAGACGAAGGGTTGTTGTGAAGCACAAGCCCAAAACGTACACTTTGAGGGAGAGACAACTTTTAGCTGTGCAAAGCCTTCCTAAAGTTGGACCAGAAAGGGCTGAGGCTCTCCTTAAGCGCTTTGGGAGCGTCAGAAGGGTTTTCCAAGCCACAAAGAGGGAACTGCTATCCGTCAAGGGTTTAGGCGAGAAGACAGCTCAAGCCATAGTGAACTTTTTGGACACAAAATATCCTGGTCTTGAGGAGCAGTGAAAGGCTGTTCGGGTTTAAATATATTAAATGGGAAACGCCTCTTAAACTCGGAGAGTTCAATGGCTTTAGAGAGACTTGGCGCTTCGCTTAATGAAGCCTTGCGGAAGCTTTTCAGAGCCCCCATTGTGGACGAAGTTGCCGTCAAAGAACTGGTCCGCGACGTGCAACGCGCCCTACTACAAGCGGACGTGAACGTTCAGCTAGTCCTCGAAATTTCCAAGCGTATAGAGGAGAGAGCCTTAAAAGAAAAAGTTCCGCCGGGGATTTCGCGTCGAGAACACGTGATAAAGGTTGTTTATGAGGAGTTGACGCGTTTTCTCGGCGAGAAGCCGGCGCCCCTGAAGGTGGAGCCCGGTAAGAGAAAAGTTTTGATGCTAGTTGGCATCCAGGGTTCTGGGAAAACTACTGCGGCGGCTAAGCTTGCTAGATACTTCCAAAAGAGGGGTTTAAAACCGGCCTTGATATGCGCCGACACCTACCGTCCAGGAGCCTTTGAACAGCTTCAGCAACTGGCCAGCCGAATAAATGTGCCAGTTTACGGCGACCTAAGAGGTAAGGACCCTGTCAAAATAGCCCTCGAAGGACTGAAACAGTTCAGTGACAAAGATATAATTATTGTGGATACCGCTGGACGCCACAAGGAAGAAAAGGAGCTCATCAAGGAGATGAAGATGCTTGAGGAGGAAATAAAACCAGACGAAGTAATGTTAGTCATAGACGGAACAATCGGACAGCAAGCTTACGTCCAAGCCAAAGCCTTCAGCGAAGCAACTTCCATAGGCTCCATCCTAGTAACTAAACTGGACGGCTCCGCGAGGGGTGGCGGGGCCCTCTCGGCGGTTGCTGCAACGGGCGCCCCTATAAAGTTTATAAGCACAGGGGAGAAAATCGAGGACATAGAGCCTTTTGTTCCATCCCGTTTCGTGGGCAGACTCCTCGGCATGGGCGACATTGAAGCCCTCGTTGAAAAGGTAAGAGAGGCTGAAGTCAAGGTTCCGGAAAAGAAGGCTAAAGCGCTTTTAAGCGGCAAGTTCACGCTGACAGACATGTATGAACAGTTTGAAGCAGTGCGGAAAATGGGGCCTTTCCAGAAAATTCTGAAGATGCTTCCAGGAATGTCCTACACAATTCCGGATGAAATGCTCGAAGAGGCTGAGGATAAGCTGGAAAAATGGCGCGTCATAATCCAGTCCATGACTCCGGAGGAGAGAGAAAACCCAAAGATCTTGAACGCCTCACGCATCAGAAGGGTAGCACGGGGCTCTGGGACAAGCGAAAAGGATGTCAAGGAGCTTCTCAGGCAATATGAAATGATGCGGAAAATGCTTAAAACGCTCCGCAGGAGGAAACGCTTACCCCTATTCGGGAAAGGCTTACCCTTTGACGTGGGATGATTAAAAGCCGGAGGCAAGGCGAGTCTCGTGGGCCTTCTTAAAAAAGGATTACAGATGCTTGAGAGACACCCTCTATGTGACCATTGTCTAGGCAGACAGTTTGCTTTCCTAGCCCATGAAGTGGAGTGCGAGGAGAAAGGGCGTATGTTGAAAACCTTGCTTTTCATGGAGGCTCAAGCGTTAGTTCATGTGAAAGAGGCTGAAGGTATCCGCATACTCAATATCCTTGCTTCAAACGGGTTCTTTAAACCAGCCGAGGAACTTTTACGCGAAATGAGGAAACGTTCTCCGAGAAGGAAAACCGCCCAAACTTGTTTCCTCTGCGGGAATAGCTTTAAAAAGACTGATGAACTGGCGAAGAAGGCTCTTGAAAAGCTGGGCGAATACGAGTTCTCCACGTTTATGGTTGGCATAGAGCTTCCCGTGGAAGTGGAGGAGAGGGAAGACGAGTTTAGGGCGAGGTTCAATGTCGAATTTGGCGAAAACATTCGGTTAGAGTTTGGAAGGCTTTTAAGCAGGAAAATCGCCCTATACAGCGGCAAAAAACTAGACCACCGCAAACCAGACATAGTTATCCTTATAAACCCCATAACGGAAGAAATACGCCTCCAAATCAACCCCCTCTACATTGCAGGACGCTACAGGAAACTTGTTCGGGGTATTCCTCAGTCAAAATGGACATGTTCAAAATGTAAGGGTAATGGGTGCGAAAAGTGCAACTGGACTGGAAAAATGTACCCTGAATCCGTTGAGGAACTCATAAGCCCCCCTTTTATTGAGGCAACAGGCGGCGTTAAAACCTCTTTCCACGCTTCCGGAAGGGAGGACGTGGACGCCCGCATGCTCGGCAAGGGGAGACCCTTCGTCATGGAGATTTCACAGCCGAAGAAACGGTTCATAGACCTCAAAAAGCTCGAGGATGCTGTGAACGCCCACGCCAAAGGGAAAGTGGAGGTTTCCGACCTGCAGATAGTCGACAAGGACTTCGTGAGGAAAGTGAAGAAAGGGGAGGCTGCTCAAAAAGAGTACCGCGTCATAATAGAGTTCGAGAAGGAAGTTTCCGACGAAGACTTGAAGATGTTAGAGGAAAAACTATCCAATGTTGTCGTCAAGCAGAGAACTCCCTTAAGAGTCCTGCATAGACGAGCCGACTTAACACGGGAAAAGTACATATACGAGGTGAAACTAAAGAGATTGTCGCCTAAAAAGGCTGAAATGAGGGTTCGCTGTCAGGGAGGCTTATACGTCAAAGAGTTGGTGTCGGGCGATGAAGGCCGAACAAAACCAAGTGTTTCGGAAATTCTCGGTCAGAAAGCGAAGCCCATAAAACTTGATGTTTTAAACGTGATTATGTAGGTTGGAGGAAGTGTATTGAGGAAGTCAAAGGGGTATCGGGCGAGGACACGTAAACTACTAAAGAAAAAGCCTAGGGAACGTGGAAAAATAAAAATCAGCAGACTCCTCCGCGACTATAATCCAGGTGATAGCGTAGTTATTAAAATAGACCCCAGCGTTCAAAAAGGCATGCCCCACAGACGATATCACGGTAAAGTCGGAAAAATAGTTGGCAAAAGGGGAAGAAGCTACATTGTCAGCGTCATGCAGGGCGAAGCTGTTAAAGAGATTATTGTGAGACCCGAGCACCTGGAGCCCTATGGAGGCTTGTAAACGTGGAGAAAGCTGAAGAGAAAAACGTTAAGGAAAAGCTTCTGACAATTCCACATGTTAAAAAAATACTTGAGGAAATAGGCGAAGAAAACCTCGACCAGTTTCAGAGACGAGTCTTAGACTATGCCAGCAAGTTCTCTCGGGTGGACGCTGAAACCGCTCAAAGGCTCGTGGAGAAGCTTGTTAGAGAGTTCGGGTTGGATGAAGTTGAGGCTGTTCAAATCGTTAACTGCATGCCAACAAGCGTTGAGGAACTGAGAGTCTTCCTTGGAGGGGGACGAAAAATCATTGAAGCCTCAAAATTAGAAGCCCTGGTTAAACTTTTAAACGAACATAGATTGAAATAGTCTCAAGTTCTCTTAATTTTCGGCAAGAGTGAAAACAATGGAAAAGCCAGACAAAATAGAGAAGAGGTACGAGGAATACGCTTACGTTCTAGACTTCCTCCCCCACGGCCGTCCAGGAGTTAGGATCACTGGGAGAGTGGGTTACAGAGCCGGGGGGATTGTTCAACTTATCGGCGAGGAGTTTTTCACTTTGCTGGAGGCCTTGGTTAAGGAGGGTGTAACCCTCAAGCCTCATGACCGAGTTTATGTGGGGAAAGATACTCGTGAAGAAATCACTTATATTATTGGGCGAATCGGCTATGACGAGTTGACGACCGCCGCTAAAATGGAGCTTCCAGCAGTCATAAGCCGCATCGTGTTAAATAGGGAGAGATGGTTTGTCAACTTCTTCAACACGGCCCAGGCTGTTACTCCTCGAATGCATGCCCTCGAACTGATTCCGGGTATAGGCAAGAAGTATATGTGGCAGGTTATCCGGGAAAGGGAGAAGAAGCCCTTCGAGAGTTTTGAAGACCTTCAAAAGCGAACCCAAATACCTAACCCAGTAAAGCTTTTGACGAAGAGGATTTTAGAGGAGCTTGCGGGAGAAAGCAAGTACAGGCTTTTCACTAGGCCTCGTTGAGCAGACCTCCGGCTGGTTGGTGTTCGATGAGTCTTCTTGAGGAAACGAAGCTTCTCCTTCGAAAGCATCGAATATTTCCGAAGAAGCGGTTAGGCCAACATTTCACTGTTGAACCCACCCTTTTCGAGCGGATGGCTGTGTATGCAACCCTTTCAAGCGACGACGTGGTTCTAGACATAGGGGCAGGTTTCGGCTTTCTAACACGTTTTTTAGCTGAAAGGTGTCGGAAAGTCCTGGCTGTAGAGGCAGATTCTAGGATAGCGGCTGTTCTGCGTAGGGTTCTCAGAGGCTTGCCCAACGTTGAGGTAGTCGAAGGCGACGTGTTGAAGGTTCAACTACCCTCCTTCAACAAGGTTGTTTCCATTCCTCCTTACAATATTTCCTCCCAGCTTATCCAATGGTTCTTCAAGAAACCCTTAGACTGCGCTGTTCTCGTCCTACAAAGGGAGTTCGCACATAAACTGGTGGCACCAGTGGGTAGCGGGAGCTACAGCTGGCTGACAGTCCTAACCTATTACTATTTTGATGTGGAACTTCTCGATGTGGTGTCAAAAAACGCGTTCTATCCTCCACCCGAAGTTGACTCAATTATTGTCCTGTTGAAGCCTAAAAGTCCACGGCCCTTCCGTGTGAGGCACGAAGAGAGTTTCAAGCATTTGGTCCAGTCATTGTTTACTCAAAGGAATAGGAAAGTGAAGAACGCGGTTCGTGTTTACGCTAAAAAAGAGCTTTCTTCTGGTAAAAAGGTGAACTTGGAGCTCATCCCCTTTAAGGAAAGACGGGTTAGAGAGTTAGCCCCAGAAGACTTCGGTGTGCTGGCAGATGTCCTCGCTCGTTAAGAGGGTATACTTCGCCAACTATGTTTTCGACGTGTATCCAGACGTGTATGAGCCCGCGGAAGACTCTTTTATCTTCGCTGAAAATTTGGCAGTTGACCTTGGAGACTACGTTTTAGACATGGGAACAGGATGCGGTATTCTTGGGATTGTCGCCGCGGAGAAGGCCTCCCACGTTGTTGCGGTAGACTTAAACCCAAAAGCGGTGCGCTGTGCCAAGGAAAACGCTAAACGAAACGGGGTGGCAGCCAAAATGTCCTTCATCCAGGGCGACTTGTTCACACCGCTGAACACAGACGCGAAGTTCGACTTAATCCTTTTTAACGCTCCATACCTGCCTTCTGAACGCTGGGAGGGCAAAACCTGGATTGAGCGTGCATGGGCTGGCGGCGTTAATGGAAGGGCCGTCTTGGACAGATTTCTGCGGGATTTCCCCAACCACCTAAAAGCTGACGGCCGTTTGTTGCTTATGCAGTCCACGTACGCCAACCTTGAAAAAACCTTTGAAATGTTGAGGGCTCAAGGGTTTAAAGTGGAAATAATCGCAGAGCAAGCGGCTCCTTTTTTCGAGACAATAGTGCTCATAAAAGCGAATGCCAACAAAGACTGTTCGGGCGTTTGCCCCTTGCCAAAATCTAGTTGAAAAAGCATATAACCCGAAGGCTCCATTACTGCTAAAAACGCCCTAGGAGAGTGCATGTCCTAAGATGTGTATAATCGGAAAGGATAAACTGAAGGAGCTTATTGAAAACTACAAGTGTATATACCCCTACGACTACAATCTGTTGGACGGAGATGGTTATATTCTAACTGTGAAGGATGAAACCACGCTGCATTACCTCGAACACAAAAACCTAATATCCTACGAGATAGTGTTTACGCCGCCAAACTACGTGGCGCATTTAACTGCGAAGAGCAAGTACGGTCGGATGGGTTTATCCTTTCTCAACGCGGCTAAAGTTCACAGCGGCTTCGTCGGTAGGCTTGCCCTCGAAGTTGTGAACTTGAGCAATGACCGTTGTCCGATAACCATTAAGCGGGGAGACCCCTTCATGCACATTGAGTTCATAAAACGGGAGGGCGAACCATCTCCATACATCGGCGAATACCAGTTCCAATACTTAACAGACGAGGAAATCCACATGTATATCCCGATATTGAAAGAGGTTTTCCCCAACTACGATGAGCTTGCCAGCATATGGTTCAGAAACAGACGGATAACCTAGCCCTTCGGTCTTATGTTTTTGGCTGTTGGTTGGTAGTTACCACCACAATTGAACAAAGTGTTTAAATAAGCTGTTAGCGTTGGTATTGCGAGGGAATATTGATGCGTGCACGGAATTACAGGGAGGTCAAGGGGCAACCCTATACTAGAAGAGAGTTCATTAAAGGGTTCCCTCCGCCAAAGATAACAAAGTTCACCATGGGGGACCCAAACGCCAAATTCGAATATCAAATTAGACTCATAGCCCTTGAAAGGGCTCAGATAAGGCATAACGCCCTCGAAGCCGCCCGAGTGGCTGCAAACCGTGTTCTAATGGATAAACTTTCAAACAACTATTTCATGCAGGTGCATCCATACCCCCATGTGATTCTTAGAGAGAACAAGATGATTTTCGGCGCGCATGCCGACCGTCTGCAAGACGGCATGCGGAAAGCCTTTGGAAAACCTATAGGTACCGCGGCGAGAGTGGAACCTAACCAGACAGTCATAACGGTTAAGGTTAACGCCAACGGAGTTGAGGTTGCAAAAGAAGCGTTAAAAAGGGCTGCCGCAAAGCTTCCGACACCGTGCCGGATTATCGTTGAAAAAGCACAGGTTGAGGAAGCGAAGGCGCCATGACCGAGACAAGATCGGAACTAGTTATATGGTTTGAAAACCTCAGGAAAACCGACATACCCCTAGTCGGCGGGAAAAACGCGAACCTAGGCGAAATGATGAACGTCGGCATCCCGGTGCCGCCGGGGTTCGCCATCACCGCCTACGCCTACAAAAGATTCATAGAGGATGCAGGCATAGCGAATGACATTTTTAGAATTCTCAAAGAAGCCATCAGGGATTCCAGTGAACCAAAACATTTTGAAGAAGCTTCCAGAAAAATCCGCGCCCTAATTGAGTCAACGCCCGTGCCAAGGAACATTGAAAACGCCATAAAAGAGGCTTACCGTGAACTTTGCAGAAGGCTTGGTTTGGATAAAGTTCCTGTGGCTGTTAGGTCAAGCGCTACGGCTGAAGACTTGCCAGACGCTTCTTTCGCGGGTCAACAGGAAACCTATCTTAATGTTGTTGGCGAGGATGAAGTTCTCGAGAAAACAGTCAAATGCTGGTCCAGTCTCTTCACGCCCCGCGCCATATTCTATAGAATCCAGAAAGGCTTCGCCCACGAGAGGGTGCTCATAAGCGTAGGAGTTCAGAAAATGGTCAACGCGAAGGCAGCGGGCGTCATGTTCTCCATAAATCCGGTAACCGGCAACCCAAACCAGATAGTTATCGAGGGCAATTTCGGCTTGGGCGAATCCGTTGTTTCGGGCGCCGTCACCCCCGACGAGTTCATCGTCGACAAGCAAACCATGAAAATTGTTGGAAGGCGTATTGCCACCAAGAAAGTGATGACCGTCCAGGATCCAGCCACTGGCAGAACAGTTCAAGTTGAGGTACCTCCAGAAAAACAGAACATGCCTTGTTTGACGGATGAGGAAGTGTTGAAGCTTGCAGAGTTGGCGGCGAAAATTGAAAGGCACTACGGCAAACCCCAAGACATTGAGTGGGCTGTTGACGCTGACCTAAGCTTTCCAAGCAACATCTTCATTGTCCAAGCAAGACCGGAAACTGTTTGGAGTTTAAGGGCCGAACTGCCGGAAAAAAGGGTTGAAACCTATTTGATGAAGCCCCTTGAAGAACTAAAGGTTGTTGTTAAAGGCATACCTGCCGGCAGGAGGGGCATAGGTGTCGGCGTGGCGAAGGTGGTTCTGAACCCTGAAGAGGCAGCTAAGCTTATGAGGAAAGGCGATATCCTCGTGACTGAAATGACAAATCCGGATTACGTGCCCTTTATGAAGCTTGCCAGCGCAATAGTAACTGACAAGGGCGGCGTAACATGCCACGCGGCCATTGTGAGCCGTGAACTTGGCATACCGTGTATCGTTGGAGCGGAAAACGCTACAAAGGTTATGGTTTCTGGCAAAGAGTATACTGTTGATGCCAGAAGCGGTGTGGTTTATGAGGGTGTGGTTCCAACGTTAAAGACGGAAACCGCCGTGGCTTATGCTGGGTACGCCTCGTCCAGCGTTTTGGCGGATCCAACTTCATACTTGCCTGTGACAGCCACCAAGATATACATGAACCTGGGCGTTCCAGAGAAAATCGAGGAGTACAAGCACTTGCCTTTTGAAGGAATAGGGCTTATGCGTATAGAGTTCATATTGGCCAGCTACATTGGTGAGCATCCGCTTTACCTAATTGAAATTGGGCAGAGCCAAAAGTTCGTTGACAAGCTTGCTGAGGGCATAGCCACTGTTGCCAGGGCTATTCAACCACGGCCTGTGGTTGTGCGTTTCAGCGACTTCAAAACCAACGAGTACCGCGAGTTGAAGGGCGGAGAGAAATACGAGATTTTCGAGGCTAACCCCATGCTTGGCTGGCGAGGTTGCAGCCGCTACATAAGCCCATGGTATGAGAAAGCTTTCCGTTTAGAATGTCAAGCCATAAGGAAGTGTCGCGAAGAATGGGGCCTCAAGAATGTTTGGGTGATGCTTCCAGTGGTTCGAACCCTTTGGGAGGCCAAAAGGGTGTTGGAGATTATGCGGGAGGAAGGCTTAGAAAGGTCTAGGGATTTCAAGGTTTGGTTTATGGCTGAAACGCCATCTATAGCCATACTAGCCGACGAGTTTTCAAAGCTTTGCGACGGTTTCTCCATAGGCTCAAACGACATGACACAAGGTATACTGATGATAGACAGAGACTCTGAACGCTTAGGGCAGATGGGCTACTTCGACGAGCGGGATCCAGCCGTAAAGCGCATAATAGCCCACCTGATAAAGGTGGCCCATGAAAACGGCTGCACAGTCTCTATATGCGGCGAAGCGCCTTCAAACATGCCGGACTTCACAGAGTTTCTTGTGAGGGCTGGGATAGACAGCATTTCCGTGAACCCCGACGCTGTGGTGGCGACGAAGCATCTTGTGGCGAGCATAGAGCAGAAAATAATTCTTGAAAGGCTTGCAGAGCAGTATGAGCGGACGCTGGGCCGCCAGGTCAAGAGGCCTAAAAACGACTGGGAATGGACGCCTAAATGGGATGAAACCACAAAGTAGCATTCAGTAGTTATCTTCATGCTTCATTTTGATGAAAAATGGAGGGCTCTGTTTTGAGGTTGTTTGACCTTGAAGAGGAGAGGCTGAAACAGGAAATCGCGAGATACGAGGCTAAAAGAGTGTTGTTACAGCTTCCAGACGGCTTAAAAAGCGAGGCTCCGAGACTCGCGAAGATCGTTGAGAAGGCTGGAGCCATGCCCATTATTTCTGCAGACCCATGTTATGGAGCGTGCGACCTCGCGACGGCTGAAGCTGAAACCCTCGACGTCGACCTTATAGTCCATTATGGACATACGAAGCTTCTTAAATACGAGAAGGTTCCAACGGTGTATGTTGAAGCAAGGGCGATGCTCAGCGTTGCAGAGGTTGTTGAGAAAGCCTTACCCATGATGGAAGGTTGGAGCAGAGTTGGTTTAGCCACAACAGTCCAACACGTGCAGGCTTTAGATGAAGCCAAAGAGGTTCTAGTTCATGCTGGAAAAACAGTCATGGTTGGAGATGCTGGACGCCTAAGCTATCCGGGGCAGGTTGTTGGTTGCGACTACAGCAACGCTAAATCCATCGCGGAGGACGTTGAAGGCTTCCTCTTCTTGGGAGGAGGACGTTTCCACGCTTTGGGTTTAGCCCTCGCCACTTTCAAGCCAACGGTTATAGCAGATCCTTTCGAGAAAAGGGCGTTTTTGATTGCTGAGGAGGTTGAACGCGTCCAGAAGCAACGTTGGGTAAGCATTCAGGAGGCGTTGAAGGCGAAAACTTTCGCAGTTCTTGTGGGGCTTAAGCCTGGACAGAAAAAGCTTGAAGAGGCAGCCGCCATTAGGGAGAAGCTTGAAAAGAGCGGTAAGGATGCCTACCTATTCGCTGTTAGAGAGATAATTCCGGAAACTGTCATGAACTTTCCAACGGTTGACGCGTATGTGAATACGGCTTGCCCTAGGGTTTCACTTGACGAACCTTCCAAATTCATTAAGCCAATGCTCACGTTGAACGAGGCTTTGGTGGTGGTTGGAGAGCTTTCCTGGAGGGAACTCTGCAGAAAAGGTTTCCTCTAAACTTTCACGGTAACGATGTCTTGGAAAGGTTTATTGGTCCGTTTATTAATTCCTAGCCCTTGCAGTCGGTGCCGAAATGAGTTCGCAGACAAAAAAGCGCGACAGCGGACAACTTGTTTTGCCAGGAGAGCCTCTGGGCGTTATTGAGGAGTTTATCCCAGACTCCGGTACCTACGTCAAAGACGGAGTCATCTACTCGAAGGTCGTTGGAAGGGCGCTTATAGATTACACTAACAAGCGCGTGTCCGTTTTTCCCGTGACTCAGGGGGCAAAGGTGCCGAAAGTTGGAAGCATAGTCGTCGGTCAAGTTTCAAGCGTTCAGACGCAGTTGGCCACTGTCAGAATTTTCAAAATTGGTAGGCATGTGCTTTCGGGGTTTTTCACAGGCTTGCTCCATGTCGCAGATGCGCAGGCGCGGTTCACGGAGTCTATGTTTGATGTTTGCAAGCCGGGCGACATAATCAGGGCTAAAGTTGTAAGTGACAAGAATAGGCTGTACTACTTGACCACCAAGGACAGAAGTTTAGGGATTTTATACGCCTTCTGCTCTAAATGCGGTGATGTTCTGCAACAGCAGAGAGGGCGAGGTGGTTTGAGGTGCCCAAGATGTGGAAATGTTGAAAAGAGAAAGACTGCAATAGATTATGGCAAGGGAATAATATAGCACAGGAGTGTTGTAGTTTGAAGGTTAACGTGTTGAAGAGGGCGGAGAACGAGCTTAAAATAGAGGTTGAAGGAGTTGGGCATACTCTCTGTAACCTTCTCCAGAAGAAGCTTTTAGAGGATGAAAACGTGGATATGGCAGGCTACGACATACCCCACCCGCTGGCTTCAAACCCCATCATATACGTGCGGACTAAAGGTGGGGTAAAACCGGAGGAAGCCTTACGGAGGGCTGTGGAGAAACTTTTAGAGTTAAGCGACGAGTTTGGCAGAGAGTTGGAGAAAGCTCTCAAAAAGTGACTTTCTCCCTTATTTTTAAGAGCAGCTGAGTGAAGCCGTCTACCAAGTTTTCGGCTTCGGCTAGGATGGTCACACACTCTTCCAGTGTGACGTGTTTTTTGAGCCAAGCATAGGCTATGAGGGCTTCCGCTGCATCAGCCATCATGTGGCTTGAAACCCTTGAGGGCATGAATTCCCGTAAGCCAGCCTTTCGAATAGCCTCCTTAAGAACAGCGCCTCGAACCTTTGCTCCTGAAGGTCGTCCCCTCCTTTTTGACAAGGCCAGCGAATAGGTGAAGTTTATGAGGGCGTCGCCTAAAGCCGCCAGCTTGTGGTCTGTTAAAACCTCTTTTAGGCTTTTGTAGTTTTTCGCAAAGGATAATTGGTTTCTGAAATCGCTCAAGTCGATCCATCCGTGTTAGGTTCTAGTTTATATCTTGGTTGCGCGTTCTTATGCGTGTTGGCTGAGTGTTTGAACATGGATTGGGAAGGAAAAAGCCTGATGGGGTATACTTTTCCCGAGGAGGCCCTTCGTCGATACCTTTCCGGCTTGTTCGGGGTTGATGTGGAAATCTGCGGTGTCTGGAGGCTTGGTTGCGAAAGGGCTGAGGGTGTTAAGGACTTGAAGGGTTTCGGCTACGGAGTTCCATACGTCGTAGAGTTTAGGGTTAAAGGCGAGGTTAAGCGGGTTGTTTTGGAAACCATGCGGCCTGAAGGCTTCGGGCATGACTATCCTTCTGACAGGGCGCAGGTTCTACTCTGGCAGCATTCAGCCTTCAACAAGCTTCCTAGGCATGTGCGCTCCGTGGACGTTGGCGCTTTCACGGTTGATGGGAAGGGCTTAAAGTCTCTAGGTGACTGCGGCGAGTTCTTCCTTTTAACCGAGTATGTGGAGGGAACCCTTTATCACGTTGACTTAGACCGCATTAGGACGACGGGTGAAATGACAAGCTTAGATGAGGAACGTTGTATAGCGCTTTCCAACTACCTTGTCCAAATTCACAGCGTCAAAAGGGAGGCGCCTTGGCTTTACGTGAGGAGAGCTCGGGAGCTTGTTGGACACGGCGAATGCATAATGGGTATGTTAGACAGCTACCCACCGGGGTTAGATTTTGTCCGAGAAAGCGACCTAATCGATATAGAAAGGGACTGTGTCGTGTGGCGGTGGAGGCTGAAACGTAAAGCCCACAGACTTAGCCAAGTGCACGGCGACTTCCACCCGTGGAACGTGATGTTCCATGAAGGTGCGGATTTCACTGTTTTGGACAGAAGCAGAGGCGAGTGGGGCGAGCCGGCGGACGACGTCACAGCCATGACAATCAACTACATCTTTTATTCTCTGCAGAAATATGGGGAGTTGGCTGGTGTCTTTGAGAGGCTCTTTAGGCTTTTTTGGGAAAACTACCTTATGAAGACAAATGACTGGGAGATTTTGGAGGTTGTTCAACCCTTCTATGCTTGGCGAGGCTTGGTGGTGGCCTCCCCTATATGGTATCCAGGTCTAAGCCGCGATGTGAGGGTTAAACTGCTCAATTTTGTGCGGAACGTTCTACGCCACGAAAAGTTTGACTTGGATTCCGTGAACACCTATATACGGTCCAGTTAACCAGAGGAAGTTACCGTCGGGTGGAGAAAAACTCTTAAATGGTATGGAAATGGCTGTGAAAGGGGTTTACGTACTAGAAGTCCAATTAAGCCGAGACAAAAACGTTAGAGTAGGCTCTTTGGGAACAATTTATTTTAGGGCGGGTTTATACGCCTATGTCGGCTCCGCCCAAAACAACCTTGAAAAGCGTTTAAAGAGGCATTTCGGGAAGGCTGCGAAGAGGAGGTTTTGGCACATTGACTATCTTTTGGCTGAGGACTGCGTGAAAGCTTTGAAAGCCTACTTTAAGGAGGCTGGTAAACCCGAAGAGTGTTCAACGGCGCGGAAGCTAGCCGAACACGGTTTCCCGGTGAAAGGTTTTGGGTGTTCAGATTGCAAGTGTGAAAGCCACCTCTTCATGTTTGAAAGCCAAAGCCTCCTGGATGAAGTTTGTTCCAAGCTTAAATTCAAACCTTTCCAGCTATCTTGCCAGTGAGTCGCTGCACTGGGAAACGTCTGTCGACTGGAGAATTTCCCGCCTCTTAACAACCTCTTCGAAGCTTATGTAGTCTCCGCCAACAATTTTCAGCTTCGCCTCAATTTTTCGGTTTTTTAATTCTATGACATTGTAGGAGTTGAGGAAAAACCCCCGAAGCTTTTCGCATGAAACGCTTCCAGCGTGAATTACCTGCATGTCTTCAATTCGCCACCTCCATGGTCTATGCCTATGCCCACACAGAACCAGGTCCGCCCTAGCCTTTACAAGGCTTCTGAGAACGTCGCCTGCATCCACTATTGTAATTTGGTCTGCGCCCGTATCGGGCACGGGGATTAGGTGGTGGTGTATAGCCACAATCTTTAGGTGGTCTTTATAGTGTTCAAGGGTGTTCTCCAACCAAAGGTTCTGCCGGTGTCCAACCTCGCCGTCGTCTCTGTCTGGTCGGGCGCTGCTCAAGACTATTATCACGGCGTCGTCGATCTCGGTGACCTGGTTGAAGGGGAAGAACTGTTTGAAGAGCAGGTAGCCCGTAGACCGGTAGTCGTGGTTTCCGCTTATGTAGATGACGTTTTTAGCCTCCAAACGTTTAAACTCGTCGGCCGCCATCTTAAACTCGGATAAAATGCCGTTCTCCGTTATGTCGCCCGTCACTACCACAACGTCCGGGGACAAGGCATTGATCTCGTCTACGGCTGTTCGGAAACTCCCGTAATTAAACATTGGGCCACAGTGGACGTCTGAAATCTGAACAATAAGCATGACAACCACCTTGAAACAACATTCAACAATGAAAGGGTGATAAGTTATTTCAGCAACACCCATTTAAGACTGTTTCGCAACAAACCCCTGTCTGGAAGCGGCCGGATTGCGCGACGGCTGGTGTGTCTGGATTACAGGACTGCCGGGAAGCGGCAAATCCACGGTGGCTGAAACCCTAGTTAGGTTTCTGCTCCAAAGGGGGATCCGTGCCCAACTTCTATCCTCAGATGAGCTGAGGAAGGTTTTGACTCCGAAGCCAACCTACTCGCTGGAGGAACGTGACATGGTTTACGCAACTCTGGTTTACATCGCGAAACTGTTGACGCAAAACGACGTGAACGTAGTGATCGACGCCACCGGAAACCTAAGGCGTTACAGAGACAACGCTAGGAAACAGATCACCAAATTCATGGAAGCCTACCTTGAATGCCCCCTTGAAGTCTGCATTGAACGGGAGTCAAAAAGAACCGAAACCCATTACGCTCCACAACAAATATACAAAAGGGCTTTAGAGGGCAGAGCACCCACGGTGCCAGGCATAGGTCAACCCTACGAACCACCCATAAACCCAGAAGTAACAGTCAACACCGCTCAACACACGCCAGAACAGGCAGCCCAAAAAATACTGGAGGCCATACTGTGTAAGTGGTACACGAAAACCTAGAGGAGACTGGAACAGTCTCAAATATGCCCTGACGTTCCCATCTTTTATGGGCAGAAAACTGTAGAGGGGATATCCAACTAAAATCGACATGAAGAGAAAAGCCCTATAACGAGGGACAAACAACGGTAATGTTTATAACCTTAATGCTTATTTCCTAGAAGACGCGAAGCGGAGAACAATGGTGAAACATCACGCTCCAAAACATGGTTCGCTGGCCTATTTACCTAGGAAACGGGCTAAAAGCATCCTAGCCCGGATAAGGTACTGGCCGGAAGTTGAAGCCGACACTCCTAGACTTTTGGGCTTCATTGGTTATAAGGCTGGAATGACCCACGTTGTGATGGTTGAAGATCGAAAACGCTCCCCAAACTTCGGAAAGGAAGTTGTGCGGGCAGCAACAGTTCTTGAAACTCCTCCCCTCCTCATATGCGGGATAAGAGCCTACACTAAATCGCCTTATGGGCTGCGAACCTTCACAGAGGCTTGGATGGAAAACCCGCCGAAAGAACTTGAAAGGGTGCTAACCCTCCCAGAAAAATTCAACACGGCGGAAAACCTGAAAAAGATGGAGGAAAATCTCGACAAAATAGCAAAAATCCGCGTAATAGCCATAACCCAGCCAAAACTAACGAGCTTGCCGAAGAAAAAGCCAGACGTGGCCGAAATAGAAATAGGCGGAGGGACAATTCAACAGCAATTCGAATACGCGAAAAACCTCCTCGGAAAAACAGTAGAACCCGCCGAAGTTTTCAAAGAAGGACAATACGTGGACGTAATAGCCGTCACCACCGGAAAAGGCTTTCAGGGACCCGTAAAACGCTGGGGTATAAAGATCCTCCAGCACAAAAGCAGGAAGGGAACACGAAAGGTTGGAACCCTTGGGCCATGGAACCCCCACCGTGTCCTCTACTCCGTTCCACGCGCCGGACAAATGGGCTTCCACCAGAGAACAGAATACAATAAACGCATATTGAAGATAGGGAAAGACGGCATTGAGGTCACTCCAAAGGGAGGCTTCATAAGGTACGGTGTAGTCCACGGTCCATACATGCTCATAGAAGGAAGCGTCCCAGGGCCAGAGAAACGCCCAATAAAACTGCGGTATCCAGCGAGACCGCCAAAAGAGCCTTCTGAGGCACCGCCTCAAATCACATACGTGTCTTTAGAATCTCCGCAGGGCAAGTAGGAGGAACGGTGAACACAGATGGCTAAAACAGTGAAAGTTTTCGACCTCGACGGGAAACCCGTTGACAAAATAAAGCTTCCACCGATCTTTGAAACCCCCGTAAGGCCGGACGTAATCAAAAGAGCCGTCTTAGCCATCCAATCCACCCGTTTCCAGCCGAAGGGGAGGGACCCAATGGCAGGCAAAAGGACAACAGCTGAATCCATGGGCGTAGGCCTAGGCATGGCCCGTATACCCCGCGTTAAAGGCACTTCAAGAGGAGCCTTTGCCCCGGGAACAGTGGGCGGAAGGCTTGCTCATCCGCCGACGCCTGAAAAAAAGATTGTGAAAAAGATTCCGAAGAAGGAGAAACGTTTGGCGCTTTTCTCAGCCATAGCCGCCACGGCTTCAAAGGAGCTTGTGTCCGCCCGAGGTCACGCCGTTGAAGGGGTCCCTCAAATTCCATTAGTTGTTGTGGACGAGCTTGAAACCCTCAAGAAAACCAAGGAAGTAGAGGAAACTCTCATAAAACTAGGCGTCCTAGCCGACCTCTACCGTGTCAAGGAAAGTAAGAAGGAGCGGGCGGGCAAAGGAAAACTCCGCGGGAGAAGGTTGAAGCAAGCCATTGGACCATTAATTATTGTGGCTGAAGACCGCGGGATAGGCGAAGCCGCCAGAAACATACCGGGTGTAGACGTCGTAGAAGTCAACGAGTTAAACGCGGAAATGCTAGCGCCGGGTACACATCCAGGCAGGCTAACAATTTGGACTAAAAGCGCGATTGAAGCCTTAGAAAAAATTTACTGTAAGGGTGAGGCAGCCTGATGGATCCATATGAGGTTATTTTATATCCCTTGATGACCGAATCCGCAAGCTTAATGGTTGAAAAGGAAAACAAGCTGGTCTTTATAGTTAATTTGAAAGCTACAAAGGCCGACGTGAAAAGAGCTGTGGAGGAACTGTACGATGTTAAAGTTGAAAAAGTGAACATGGTAATAACCCCGGACGGGCGGAAAAAAGCCTTTGTTAAACTCAGCCCAGAATATAAAGCATCGGACGTGGCTATAAAGCTGGGAATACTGTAAATGGTGGTTTGAAATGGGAAAGAGAATTAGAGTCCAAAGAAGAGGGCGTGGCGGTCCAACCTTCAGGGCTGCAACTCACAAGAGGGTAGCACCGGCGCGCTACCCGCCACCGCCAAAAGACCTCAACGAAACAGTGGTTAAAGGCGTTGTGGAAGAACTTTTTCATGACCCGGGTCGTGGAGCCCCTCTGGCCCTTGTCCGTTTCGGAAACGGTGAGGAATGTTACATAGTCGCGCCCGAAGGCATATACACGGGACAACAGGTTGAGATGGGCGGAAAGGCGAAGGTTGAGGTTGGAAACATACTCCCCATCGGAAAAATTCCGGAAGGCACCATTGTTTGCAACATTGAGCTTAAACCCGGGGACGGTGGAAAACTCGCAAAGTCTTCAGGAGCCTACGCCACTGTTGTTGCCCACACCCCCCAGGGCACTATGATAAAGCTTCCCTCAGGCAAAACGAAGTATATAGACGACCTCTGCCGCGCCACGATAGGTGTGGCTTCTGGTGCGGGTAGAACAGAAAAGCCATTCCTGAAAGCAGGAGCCAAATACCACCTAATGAGGGCTAGAGGACGCAAGTACCCGAGGACGAGGGGGAGGGCCATGGTTGCCGCTGTTCACCCCTACGGAAGCAGCAAGAGAAGCGCTAGAAAAGTCACAACTGTTTCAAGAAACGCTCCACCCGGGCAGAAGGTTGGGCTTATCGCTGCGAGAAGCACTGGACGAAAGAAAAAGAAAGCGAAGGAAACCGAGACAGAGTGAACAGAAGGTTTATAGCAAGTCTGCTCACTGTTAAATGGTGGTGCTGAAAGATGCCGAGGGAATTCACCTACCGCGGATATACCATTGAGCAACTGCTAAGTATGTCCATGGACGAGTTCATAACACTGCTTCCAGCGAGACAAAGAAGAAGCCTACAGAGGGGTCTATCTCCTGAACAGCGAACCCTTCTGGCAAAGGTTAGGAAAGCCAAAGAAGCCATGCGGAGAGGGCAAAATATAACCATAAAGACACACGCCCGGGACATGATAATACTTCCAGAAATGGTTGGCTTAACAATACATGTTCACAACGGCAAAGAATTCGTGCCAGTAGAGATAAAACCAGAAATGATCGGCCACTATTTAGGCGAGTTCGCCATAACAAACAAGCCTGTCAAACATGGTTCGCCGGGAATAGGCGCCACTCGGTCGTCAATGTACGTTCCACTCAAATAGTCGCAAAATCTTAGCTTCTCTAAACGTGCAGAATAGCCATCGAAAAGGGTGTTATATGCCTTCCGCTGTTCAAGCCGTATAGTCTACGGTGGAGGGTTTCTTTTCTGCCTCCTTGACCGGCGGGATTTGCGGGAGAGGTATGGGCGGCGGAATATTTAGAGTTCTTGAAATGATGACGCTTTCCACAAAAACCACGTTTGAAATTGATTGGACAAGCATTGGCGGCGGAGGCTTCTTCTCCTTATACTCTTCGTAAATCTTCGTTATTTCGTCCCTTGTGCCCACCACGTAAGCCCTTCCCTTTAGGCTTATCTGAGCCACCGACGGATTATAGTTTACCGTTAAAACGAAAGGTACTTCAAGCATTTCATCCGACTTCTTTTCAACTTCCACAAGGCTAAGGTTCGTGTTTATCTGGATTGGCGGTATGGGCTTTCGAATATCCCAAAAACGCTCTCCAGAAACCTGCGTTATCAACACGTTAACCCTAATCATCTAAACCATCACAACCTAAAGTCGCACGCTGCGATTTAAACGTGTTTATGCCTTCTTATACCTCGTGAACCCGCAGTGTCCGCAAGTGTATCTGTCGCCGTGATCAGCCATAAAATAGCCGGGGCCGCAGCGTTCACACGTGGGCCTTAACCTAACAATTTTGCCGTTTTCAACCTTGTAAAGCGTGTAGACGCCCTTCTCCTTTTTCTTCTTTTTCTCAGCTTTACCCTTCCTTGCAGCGGCTTCCTTTTCCTCGCTCACTGTTATGCTCCCTCCTCTTTTGGCTTTTCTGGCGGAAGGTTCCTATTCCAGATGTATTTCGGCTCAACAAGTTTCGCCTGCTCCACCGAGTCGTACACGTTCGCCCAGCCAACAGCCACATGAGTCCCAGTCTTTGTTTCCATTTTTTTAATAAATATTAGATTGGCGTCCTTTCCCAGAATTTTTGCTAAGGCGTTTTTGACTTCCAGTCTCGGCGGCGTGCTTCCCGTTTGGTCGTGTTCAACTTGGAAAAGTACCTCTTTACGTTTCAACAGAACGTTTTCGTTTTCCGCCAGTATCCGGATTTCCATCCATTTTCCCTTTTGATGTTGTTTTTGATACAAAATTCCCTCTATTTAGTCTTTCGCAGCGGGCTGCATCTCGTCTAAGATTTTGCCAACCTCCGCCTTCTTTTCCTTAGTGGCTCTGACTACAACGAGGCCTTCGCGGGGCTGTCCATACACAATAATGGAGTTTTCTGGCGCGTATTGAATGGCTAGAAGGGCTAAGAGGTCCTCTTCTCCCTCAACGATTACCTTGACCGTGCGGCTGGTTTCAAAAGCCTCCTTTATGGCGTTTAAAGCCTCAAGAGTTATGGTTCCCGGCGGATTTTTGACACGTTTCTCCTCGTCCGCTGCGATCTTTAAGGGTTCAATGGCAGCCCTCATAACCCTGTTATCCACAATCGCGAGCTTCAGTTGGACGTTTGCTTCTGAGAGGTTTTTTGAAACCACGTCGCCCACAGAAACAACACATGGAGGTTTTTCCTTGTCAACTATGGCTTTTATCTTTTCAATAGTGTCCCGGTACGAGCCGCAAATCAGCTCGCCTAAAGGTTTTTTAAGTTTTCTTCTGAGCCTAACTGGCAACTGGAAGGCTATGCTCATTTACCTAACCTTTAAAGCGTATCGACCCTTCTCCTTGATGCTCATGGCCTTTGCAATGGCAGACCCTTCAGGGTCGAATATTATCACGAGTCCGCTGAAGTCGTCGCTAAGGCTTGAGGATTTACATTTTGGGCAGACGTTGCCGCTTGTTATTAAATGACACGATGTGCAAGCTTTCTCGCTCACTTAGCCTTCCCCTCTTCTTCCTTCTTCTTCTTAACCGCTGGTTCCTTCAGCTTTCTTAAATCCTCTTCTATCCATTCAAGTTTCCCAAGGAACGGTTGTCTGGCGGTGACACCGATCTTAGCTGATCCTCCAGCTCTTGCCAAAGAAACAGCTGTTATGCGTACACGTACCCTGTCGCCGGTTGCAAGTTTTCTACCCGTTTCCTTGCCCATCAATATGCCTTGTTTCTCGTCGTAGGTTATGAAGTCATCCATTAACTGGGAAACGTGAAGCAGTGCGTCGACGGGGCCTATTCGCACAAAAGCTCCGAAATCAGCTATTTCCACAACTTCTCCCTCGATAACCTCTTGGAGTAGAGGATGGAAGGTTAAAAGCGAAAAGTTCACTTTGTGGTATGTTGCTCCATCTCCGGGTATAATTTTCCCAACGGGGCTTACCTTAACATTTAAAACCGCTATTACGTAGCCTAAAACTTCGTCAACAACTCCCTCATATTTAGTTTTAACCTGCTGGTACCCTACAGTGTCCAGCGGTTTTCCGAACGTTTCTGGAGGTATGCGAATGGTGTCCTCCATGTTTATTAGCTTAAACAAGCCTGCACTCTCCATCAATTTCAAGCCGAGATTTTTGTCTCACATAAATGACTGGCACATTTATATTTCTTAACCTCTTCCTAAGCTTTCTGTCGTTAGTGAACACGGGGCTTTTCCATTCCTCCGCCAACCTCAAGATGGCTTCGTCTGGAGAATTGGCAAAGCCTTCTCCCAAATCAACCAACATGCATTTCTCCGCCAATTTCAGTGCGTAGGCTGCTGCCTTTCGCATTTTCGGCGAACCTTTCTCCGCTATTTTTTCAAGTTCATCTTTTACTGGTTTGGGCAATACAGGCTCGAAGTTCCTGTTCAATAGCACCTTTAACTCCTCAAAGATGTCGATCTTAAACTGTAGGGGGACAAATAGGGCATTTGCGTCAAATATAACCTTCAATTTTCCCTTTCGAGTTTTTCTTATCCGCATTTACCTTATCATTCCATACCCTATGAGTCGCCATCTTCCCGCTATTTTTCTGCTTATGGCAACCCTTGAACCCGTAACCGCGCACACAGGCCTAGTAAGCTTAAGGGTTGCTACCTCGTTTTTCACAGCAACAACTTTTCCGACTGTTATAGCGGCGCCCACGTGTAGCAGTAAAGTTTCATCCTTGCTTATGTTATCGGCTTTCGTCATTTCCTTGGTTCCTACAACTCGTTCTAGTATGTATGTTTCAAGGGTTAACTCCGTCAAAACCGGGGGCAGCATGCCTACTTTCCCAACGATGTTTCCGGTTAACCCGTCAGCCTTTGAAAGTGAGGGGTCCAGAAGCGTACCCACACCTACAAGTCCCCCGCAGCGGGCTTCCTTAACATTTCTGCCACCCGCGTGTAGGCTGACTATTTGTGTTGTAAGTGGCTTATAGACGGTTTTTCCTTCCTCTTCTACACTCACCCCTGGACGAAGCTCAATCTCGTCGTTGACGGTGAATTTTCCCTGTAGTATTGTGCCGCCTAAAACGCCTCCTTCCAATTGTTCGACAGGTGTGCCTGGTTTGTTTATGTCAAAAGATCGGACCACATACATTAGCGGCGGCTTTGTCTCGTCCCTTACTGGGGTAGGAATAAATTCTTCCAAAGCTTGAATCAAAGCGTCGATGTTCACTGAATGCTGCGCTGAAACCGGAATTATGGGAGCGTTTTCAGCTATGGTGCCTTTAACAAAGTTTTTGATTTCCTCGTAGCTTTTTCGCGCTCTCTCCTCGTCAACTATGTCAATTTTGTTTTGGGCAATTACAATATTTTTTATCCCAATTATTTCAGCCGCAGCCAGATGCTCCCTTGTCTGAGGTTGGGGACAGGGTTCATCGGCTGCTATCACAAGTATGGCGCCGTCCATTATCGCCGCTCCAGATAGCATTGTAGCCATCAAAGCCTCGTGGCCTGGGGCATCCACAAAACTTATAGCCCTTAAAAAGGTTGTTTCAGCACCGCAATGGGGGCATACTGGTTCTCGGGAGTAGTTTTGGGGCGGCTCACAGTTTGGACACTTGTAAACCGGCATGTCGGCGTAGCCGAGTTTTATGGTTATACCCCGTTTCAGTTCCTCACTGTGGCGGGCTGCCCAAACGCCAGTCAAAGCCTGCACAAGGGTTGTTTTGCCATGGTCCACATGGCCTATAGTGCCTATGTTTACTTCCGGCTGCTTTGGCAAAGCTTTGGATTTTTCATCGCTCATTCAGCTTTTCCTTCCACAACATCCAACGTCATTGAAGATGTCGCCGAGCAAGTTAATAAACATTGAGCGTTTCCAAAGACTATAAAGTCTTAAAAACACGCATTTGGATATTTGATTTGAGGCTTTTGATTGGGTTACATATACTTATACACTGGAACAGGCGGTGGAAAAACAACCAACGCTCTTGGCTTGGCCCTCCGCTGCGTTGGACACAAACGTAAAGTCGTGATTATCCAGTTTCTGAAATGGTGGAAGAACACTGGGGAATATAAAATCCGAAAGCTTCTCGCACCCTATTACGAGATTTACCAGTTTGGCAGAAGAGGATGGCACGGTCTCAGCAATTTGGGCGAGGAGGACAAAAAACTGGCTAAAAAAGCCCTCAAGTTTGCGGAGAAAATAGTTAAAGAGAAGAAACCTCACCTTCTGGTTTTAGATGAAATCAATTTGGCTTTGCACTGCAGACTTTTAGACGTGAAAGAGGTTTTGGAGTTTTTGGACAGAATTCCTAAAAAGACGCATGTTATCTTGACCGGTAGGTTTGCCCCCAAAGAGCTTATCGATCGGGCCGACTTTGTTAACGAGATAGTTGACGTTAAACATCCGGAAGAAACTGTTACAACAAAAGGCATACAGTACTAGCCTTCAGAAGCCTCACTCTTCTTTGCCTTTGGCTTCTCCACAATTCTCATGTTTACTTGAGTAATCTCCTCAGTTATCACGTTTCCGCGAACAGTTTTGCGTCGTCGCTCCCCCTTTTTGTTCGGGTTAAAGCCGACACCACCACTTAAAACGACACTTCTGCGGACTCCTCCATGTACGTCCGGCCTCATTGGAAAACCGTCCTTGTCTGAGCCACCAGTTATCTGTAGCTTATGTCCGGGTAAGCCCACAACAGAACCGTCAATTATGTCGCCTATCTTCTTCCCTATGATGGGAACGGCTCGGGCATCCTCCAACTCCACACTCTTTGATGTTCCATTCGAATCCGAGATTATTACTTTGAATTTAGCCATACCAGCTTGCTCCCGGAGACGAAAATGAAAGTTAACGTTTCTATCTATTAAGGGTTATTGAAAACCTCCGTAAAAGGCTTCATTCATGCAAGCTGGAGTTGTTTACAAGCGTTATTCAACGTGGACCCTATAGACGTCTATGTCTTCTCGCATCTCCGGTGTTAACTCTAGAAACTCTCTGACTGCGCGTTCAATATCCCTGGACTGGGTGATATAGCGTCCCACTATAATAATGTCGGCGCCTTTCTCTAGGGCTTCTTTAGCCGTTTCTGGAATTATGCCTCCCGCTACTGCTATCAAGAACTTTTTGTCCTTGAATGTCTGTCTCAACTCCTGTATCAGCTCCAAACCAACAGTTCTCCCTGTTTCCTCATCTATCCCACGGTGGATTATGACTATATCGGGGAACTCTTTAAGTGTCTTAAGCTTCTCGATGGGATTTTCAACGTTAAGCATGTCCACCGCCGCATATATTCCAAGCCTTTTCGCCTCGTAAATAAATGCGTCCAATGTTTCCGTCGGCGCCAACCCGGCGGCTATTACACCGTCCGCCGTTTCATTGTATGCAATGTCTACCTCAACTTTCCCAACGTCAAGCGTTTTTAGGTCCGCAATTATGAAGACGTCTTTGGCTACTTCTCGGAGTTCACTTATAACCCTTGTTCCATAACGCTTTATAAGTGGGGTGCCCGCTTCTATTATAACTCTGTCGCTTCTAGGAATTTGTGTAACAATCTTTTTCGTACGCTCCAGGTCAGGGATGTCTAGGGAAATCTGCAGGTATGGTGGCCTCCAGAGGCGGGGCACCCTGTAGCCCAATATCGGGTGCTTAGCCCTGTCCTTGTCATAAAACACCTTTTCGAGAGGCGGATATTTCGCCATAGCCCTTTTCAACGCCAGTTTGGTTGCACTGTAATTGTAGTGGTATATCTTTCTATAGTCGCTTGCCTCAGGGTGAACGAAAACGCTGCACACTATAACCCAGTCGTCAACCTTCTCCTTTGGAATTATCCCCTCTTCCACGGCATCTGCAACGGCCTTAGCCACAGCGGCTTGAGCTGGACCAAAAATCTTGTTCGCCTCATCCATGTTTCGTATGGTAACCTTCGGCACAAGCAAAGTGTGAGGTTTCGGCGGTAGGTTAGGCCTTATAACCGCTAAAAGGGGTGTATGCCCCATAGAAAAGTGGGCTAGACCGTTAGCGAAAGCCTCCCCAACCGGGCCTTCTTTGTCACCTATAAGCAGGTTTATGTGAGCAACCTCGTTACCTTCTCCGACAAGGGCTTCACCTATAAGGTACACAGGTTTCTTTCCTATCTCTTTCTCTTCCGACACGACCACCGCAGAAATGTCTCCGGTAACCTCGTCAAAGTCGACATTAAAATCCCTAAGCCACGAATAAAGCGTGTCCCTGTGGATTCCAAGGATTTTAGCAGTGCCGGAAACCGTCGGCTTAGCAGGCTTACCCGACAAAAGACTGCGAGCTTCAGCCTCTTTTCTGGCGGCTTCCCTTAAAATTCTGAGGAATTCCTCTTTGGATTCAGG
>Ga0185307_1000105_pt1 | contig 59408 bp, 57 predicted proteins | sample LHCtaG_FD_128010 | JGI IMG/M metagenome (GOLD analysis project Ga0185307, IMG submission 128010) | Hot spring microbial communities from Little Hot Creek, USA to study Microbial Dark Matter (Phase II) - LHC4sed_matched (SPADES... | ecosystem: Environmental > Aquatic > Thermal springs > Hot... | reverse complement strand
TTCTTTCTAAATCTAGGTTATTGATATGTTTAGATATTGCCCTGGAGCTAGGAGTATTATCAATCCACAGATAATAATAACAAATTGTCCTTATTGTGGAGCTGAGATAGAGTTCTTTGAATATGATATAGAGGTTAAATGTTTAAATTGCGGAAGAACTGTAAGGAGGAATCCTTCACAATCATGTATATTTTGGTGTAATGCTGCTGTTGATTGTATTAAAAATCTTGTTACATTAAAGGTTATCTCAAACGACGTTGCAGAAGAGCTTTTAGATCTTTTAAAAAGATATAAAGAATCTAAGTAACTTTATTATTTAAAATTATTATATTTTTAAATATATGTCTGGTTGTTATAATGACTTTACATAGGGTTTGTCTAAGTGTTGTGACAGATTGCGAAGTTGTTAAAATATCCTCTAGAGAACTGCCAATGGATATAATAGATATAAGATTTATTGATGAGCTAAATGTAAGACATCTAGTTAAAATACCTATAAATCTTATAAAGAATGCACCTATTTCACATTCATTTAATAGATTTAATATAATTAAAATAGATAGAAACTTTTTCATAGCTGAGATATGGAAGTCTCCATGCAGTATATGCAGACTTCTTCAAAAAGAAAACATATATATGGTTAAAGCTAGATCTGGAAAACCATCGATTATAAGTTATATCTTTACATGCGATGAACATACATTAGAAAGAATTAAAGATAAATTTGCAACAAATAGATTAGAATATTCTATAAATATCTGCAATGAACATGGATCTAAAATTTTAACAGATACCCAAGAATATATTCTATCAATAGCTCTTGAAATGGGTTATTTTGACTATCCACATAAAATAACATTAAAAGAACTATCAAAAATATTAAACATATCATCTTCAACACTAAATGAGATTCTAAGAAGAGCTATAAAGAAAATAGTATCGCATTACCTATCAACTTCTAAAAATCAATCTTAAACCCCATCTTTAAACTTATCCCGAATATATTCGGGATAAGTTTAATTAGTTTTCATATCGAAATTATTTATGTGTTTAAAATGATGTCTATTCAATGGCCTCTAAAAATATTGTTGGTTCATCCCCATGCACCTTTTTTATCAAAAGATAGAATTGTTATTGCAGCAGATTGTGTGCTTTTAATAAGGCCGGAGATATCGCAATTATATAGTAATGGGGTGCCTGTTTTAATAGGGTGTCCACTACTTGAAGACCCAGATTCTATGCTTAATAAGCTAAAACTTATACTTAGTAGCAATTCAAAGAACATAGATGTTATCTCTATGGAGGTTCCATGTTGTCAGGCACTCCATATGATGGTTAGGCATATAGCTTCTGAAAATAATCTTAAGCATAGCTTTAGCCATAAAATAGTAAGGGTTTTTACAAAGGAAATTGAGGAATGGAGACCTGGAATAGTAGATGAGTCTATGATTAAGCTTGAGAGAATGGCCCATGGGGTTCAAGGTAATGAAGAGATATAGACTTTTGGTTTCGGTAGATCCAAATATATGTATTGGTTGTGGAAAATGTGTAAAAGCATGTTTAACAAATGCTTTAGCTATAATCAATGGAAAAGCTAAGTTAGTCGATGAAAAGAGATGTGATGGTTTTGGATCATGTATAGCTGCATGTCCGTCCAATGCAATATCTCTAGTGTATAGAGAAGCTGAAGAATTTGATTGGAGTATACTAAAAGATGTAAAGTTAAGTAATTGGATAGACAAGTTTAGATTAACATCAAAGACTCTAATTAAGTTGAAGTAGCTAGATATATTTTATTTAAATACTAAAAACATTAAATATAGTTTTCAATTAATATCGATTCATTATTGTTTATCATTATTAAAGAATTTATATAATGCATTTATTTTCTCTAATCCTCTACTTACAGTCATTAATATGGTGACAACATGTTGATAAAATATATTGGTATAGCTGCATACTCTGGTTTTGTTAATGATGTAGTTAAAGAGAAGGTTTTAAATGTTTTGAAGAGTATTAAAGAATTTTGCAATGGCAATTTCATCTTTGTTGTTGGTGGCTATGAAGGTTTAATGAAACATATAGTTGACTTTGCTTTATCTCTCAATTTTAAAGTAGTTATTTTACCACCAATAGAACAGGAACATAGATCTTTTCCAGACAATGCTATTGTTATAAAAACAGGTTCTACATATACAGTAAGAAGTGCTTTTCTTGTGCATACATCTGATATATTAATTGTTGTTGGAGGTGGTTCAGGATCTCTCCACGAACTTGTAGCTGCATATAATGAAGGAAAGCCTATATATGTATTAACACATACAGGTCTTCCAACAGATGTTATAGAGAATATCCCTGAGAAAATAGACTACAGAATACCTATAGCTATAAAAAGGTTTAAAGACCCTAAAGATTTAGCTAAAGAGTTATGTATAGAAATTAGTAAGTAAATGATTCAACTATTATAGAAATTTAATATTTATTAACATTTTATCCCAATGATATAATTTTGAAATAGAGATAAAAAATGTTTATATTTAAATTGTAAATCCAAAGAATGTTGCTAATGTCGCTAATATTGCAAATGTAGCCCAGAAAATCACTCCTATAGCAAGTATTATAGAGCTCCATATAGGTGTTCTTACCTCTTTTGGAAGCCATTTCCTTCCTATGTATATTGTTGCTGCCGCTGTTAATGCAAGCACTATATTTGATATGTTTGCAACCATTAGAATCCATGCAAATGGTACTATACCAAAGATGTAATTCAATGCAAAAGCAAGTATTATCCATATGATTATAAATGTTAACACCATGTAGTAGAGTTTCTTAATTTCTCCTCTACACCACTTCCTAACCCTCTCACTTGCTTGCCATATAAGATCAACAAGCGTTCTTGTAATCATATCAGTTGAGCCTAGCTGTGTTGAGAATAGTATCCATATACCTGCTAACAGAGCTATCCCCCAGCCGATGGGTCCCCATAGCTTTGAAAAGTACTCTCCTTGATACGCTGCTATTCCCCATGCTGGCAACTTTGTACCTAGAGGTATTAGTGCTACAGCTAGCGATGTTGGTAAATACATCCCAATAAATGCACCTAGAGTAAATATACCGACTACATCTATCCATGCTATTGTTCTCCATGTCTTCCATCTCTTTAAATTCTCAGAATCAACTTTAAACACCTTGCCAACAGGACTTACAGTAATCTTTTTACCTTTTATTAATGATGGAATAGCTCCAACTTTAGCCCCCATACCAATACCTTTATCACGATAATAATTAGATACTGTAGTATTATTTAAACCTCCAGCACCTGCATAACCTGCTAAAGCACCAAGTAGAACAATTGTTGCACCTTTAGGAAGGTATCCAAATGTAAAGAAGCCTTTAAATGTTTCAGCAGCAACACTTGCAGGTACAGCAATAACATTTAAAACAGCAAGTGTAGCAATTATTAGAAATATCATTATCCATTGAACTACCTCTAAAGCCCTCTCAACGATGCCACCAACAGATACTAAAGCAACTATAATAAGTGCTATAATCACACCTGTAATCATTACATATAAAGATTCTGTTGCTCCAGGGATTTTTCCAAGTATTGCAGCAACAACACCTGTAGCACATGCAAATGCCCATGCAGGCCAAGCCCTTTCAAGAACAGATAATACAATTAGAAGTGGCCCCCAAAATCTTGGACCTGGCCACAGCCTTAACATACCATTGAATATAGGTTCACCAGAATACATAGTGTATCTAACCATTTCAAGATTAAGAATCGTTTGTAACAATATAGATACTGTAGCTATCCAGAGGATGTAAGGCCCGTAAAGCACAGCATTACTTGGGCCAATAAGCCATTCTCCAGATCCTATAGCAACACCTAAAACTATTGCACTTGGACCTATAATTCTCATAATACTTGAAAATTTCATAGGTGGTGGAGAGGGTAGTTCATCAACTTCAACCTCTGGTCCGTGGCCCAATCTAATTTTATCTATGGGTTTTTCACCCATGTAATCCCCAGATGTTTTACACCTAATGAAATTTATAAATTTTTGAGTTATATAGCCATATAAATACATGGCCTCTAGTAAACGCTACAATTTACAAGAAGATAGATTTTTATTTCCGATACATTCTTAATGCTTTATTGATGATCTATGGCAAATCTTAAGAAAATTTTAAACGAGGGTAAAGTGGCTCTAGGTACGTGGATAACAATAGCTCATCCAGATGTTGTAGAGGCTTTATCTACATTACAATTTGATTGGTTTGTATTTGATATGGAGCATGCACCTCTTGATATATCAAACCTTGAGATTATGCTTATGGGTTTAAGAGGAAGTGAGATAGAACCTATTGTTAGAGTTCCATGGAATGACATGGTTGTTATAAAAAGGGTTCTTGATATTGGTGCTAAAGGCCTTGTAGTCCCATGGGTTAATAGCAGAGAAGAGGCTGAATCTGCTGTAAGATATACCTTATATCCACCTAAAGGTGTAAGAGGTGTTGGTCCAAGAAGAGCCGTTATGTATGGTGCTATAGATTTTCTAGAGTATTATAAAAAGTTTGAAAAAGAGTTTACATTGGTGGTTCAGATAGAAACTGAAAAAGCTCTTAGAAATATTGAAGAGATAGCTACTGTAGGTAACATAGATGTATTTTATATAGGCCCCATGGATCTTTCAGTAAACCTTGGAATACCTCTACAATATGACCATCCAAAATTTACTGAAGCTGTAGAAACTGTGCTTAAAACATGCAAAAAATATGATATCACTCCAGGTATACATACATTTTCTATAGATATGGCTGAGAAATATATATCTATGGGTTTTAGATTTCTAGCATTGAATTCAGATATTGCCATACTTAGAAACTCGTTTGCATCAATGCTTAATAGACTTAATAAATACATTAATAAATAGAAATAGATGAAATAGTTAAATATTACTTTTTATTATTTAACCTTTGGAAAGATGCTGAATTTCATAGAATTTAAATAGCGGTTTCAGTACTATTAGATATATACATTTATAATCTGTATTAACAGGTAAAGTTTATAAAAGGCGCACTATACAAATTATATCGGTGTCTGGAAATGGAATTTCGATGGTGAAGGTAGATGCAACTCCAATACTAAAAAACATAGATGAAGATTTAATCCAAATACATAATATAGCTATAAATGCAAGAAAGAATTTAGTTCTAATGTATAAATATGATAAATATCTACATATGGGTTCCTCTCTAAGTAGCATAGATATAATAGCTACACTCTTAGCGAAATACATTAAGAAAGATGGTGATCCATTAAATAGAGATTGGTTTATATTAAGCAAGGGTCACGCCGCTCCAGCTCTATATGCTGTTTTAGCAGAGATAGGCCTTATACAAAAAGATGAGATTGTTAAGATAAATGAGGTTAATTCTATCTTACAAAACCATCCAGATATATCTACACCTGGAGTAGATATGTCAACGGGAAGCCTTGGACAGGGTATAAGTTTTGGTATAGGTATAGCTTCTTGGATTAAGTTTAAAGGTGGTAGAGGAAAGGTATATGTTTTGATGGGTGATGGTGAACAAGATGAAGGGCAGGTATGGGAGGCAATAACACATGCAGCTATACTTAAGCTAAATAATTTAATAGTTATTATTGATTGGAATGGCTTTCAACTTGATGGAAGAGTTGATGAAATTAAACCTAAACATTATCTACCATTCATATGGAGAGCTGTTGGATGGAAAGTTTTGTGGTGTGATGGACATGATTTAGTAAGCATTATAACAGCAATTAATGAGGCTATAGAGTCTGATAAACCAACTGTGATATTTGCTAAGACTATACGTGGCTATGGTGTAAAATCTATAGAGAATAGCGATAAACAAGCAATAGAGGAACTTATAGATGAAGACGATACAAACGATAGGAATGCGTGATGCTGTAGGCAGAATCTTGATAGAGCTTGGCGAAGATATAGAGAATCTTATAGTAATAACAGCTGATGTAGGTAAATCGACAAGGGTCTATGGATTTAACCAAAGATTTCCAGAAAGATACTTTAATGTTGGAATAGCTGAACAGCATATGATTGACTTCGCTGCTGGAATGGCTTTAACTGGTGCACTTCCTATAGTTACAGGATTTGCAATGTTTATATCAAGGGCCTGGGAACAGATAAGAAATACTGTAGCTAGGATGAATCTAAATGTAAAGATTATAGCTACACATGCTGGATATAGTGATCATGCTGATGGATCTAGCCATCAAGCTCTTGAAGATATAGCTATAATGCGTGTAATTCCTAATATGAACGTCGTTGTACCAGCTGATGTAGCTGATGTAGAGAGAAGTCTTAGGAAGATAATAGTTGATGTCAAAGGACCTGTATATTATAGAGTTGGAAGAGACTATTCACCGCCTATAACTGAGGATCTAGACTATGAATTCAGACTTGGTAAAGCGTATATATTGAGAGAGGGATACGATGTTGCTATAGTTGGAGCTGGTCCAGTTCTATATGATGCTCTAATAGCTGCAGACAATCTTAAAAAAATCGGTATAAGTGCTGCTGTCGTTAATCTCTTAACTATTAAACCAATTGATGTAGAAGCCATTGAAGGTATAGCAAGAAGAGTTGGTCGTATTGTAACTATTGAAGAACATGTTATTTATGGTGGTGTAGGTAGTGCTGTTGCTGAAGTTGTTGTTGAAAAATATCCTATCCCAATGAAATTTATAGGTGCTAAAACATTTGGTAGATCAGCGAAAAGTGTAAGAGAGCTTCTTGATTACTTTGGAGTAAATAGCAAAGCTGTTGTAGATGCATGTTTAGAGGTTATTAGATATGGAGATAGAAGAGCTTAGAAAATCTATAGATGAAATAGATAAAGAGATTGTGAAGCTAATAGCTAAGAGATTTGAAGTTGTTAAAAGAATTGCTGAAGAAAAAATAGCTAAAAATAGAAGGGTATCAGATGAAGAAAGAGAAGCCCTTGTTAAAATGAATTGGAGAAGATATGCTATAGAATATGGTGTTCCAATCAATGTTGTAGAAGAGTTGATAGAGCTGTTAATAAAATATTCAAAAAGCTATCAACTCAGTTTAATGGCTACACCTAGAAAGTATAAAAGAAACATAACGTTTATTGGGTATGGTAATATGGCTAGAGTCCTTGCGAGACAATTAGTTCAAGTAGGTCACGATGTTGCTGTAACAGGTAGAAGTATTGACAAAGCTAAGCATCTTGCTAACGAACTTAATTGCAGATATATGGATGTGAAGCAAGCTATAGAGCATGGAGAGTTTATTGTATTAGCTTTATCGTTAGATGCTTTTATAGATAAATATGTAGATAGCATATCTCTACATTTCAAAGATAAGGTTGTTATGGATATTCTATCATCTAAGGGATGGGTTTTCAACTATTTAGAGAACAAATCTATTGAGGAGAACTTCAAGTATGTCTCTCTACATCCATTATTTGGCCCACTTACACCTCCAGTTAGTGAAAAAATTGCTGTAATACCATCTAAAACAGGTGTTGATGTTCTTCAAGATGTTGTTGATTTATGGATATCAGCAGGATTAGAACCTGTTGTAGTGGATTTTGAGGAACATGAAAAAGCCATGGCTATTGTTCAAGTACTTACACATTTATATCTCATAGCTTTTTCAAGGGCTTCTAATGAATTAGTCAAAGAGCTTAATATTAATCCAGATAAACTTTCAACACCAACCTATAGAGACATTAAAGCTGTTATCGAAAGGATTAAATATATAGAGAACATCGTTTTTGAAATTCAAAGAAATAATCCTTTTTCAAATCTTGTTAGAAAGAAGGCTCTTGAAGTTTTAAATAATGTAATTGAATCTATTGGTAGATAAATATGATATTTATTTTAAAGGATGGATCTAAGGAATCAGAACTGATAGAAAAGCTAAAACATATATCAGCTTCATATAGAGTTGTAGATATATATGGAACTAGACTTGTGGTTGCATGGCCCGATAACATTGTTAGCAACATAGACGACCCTTCTATAAAAGCTAAAATAAGGCCTAAGAAGCCATATCAATTAACATCTAATGAATTCAAAGAAAAGACTATTGTTAACGTTAATGGTGTTGAAATAGGCGGCAAAAGAATAGCGATTGCTGCTGGGCCATGTGCTGTTGAAAGTGAAGAGCAGATAGTAGAGATTGCAAAGGCTGTAAAAAGAGCTGGTGCTCACATGCTTAGAGGTGGTGCTTTTAAGCCTAGAACAAGCCCATATTCATTTCAAGGCCTTGGTGAAGAAGGTCTAAAAATGCTTAAAAAAGCATCAGAGATAACAGGCCTGCCTATAGTTACTGAAATTATAGATGTAAGAGATATAGATACTGTAAATAGATATGCTGATATGATTCAGATTGGAGCTAGAAACTCGCAGAACTTTACACTCCTTAGAGAGGTTGGCAAACTTAGAAAGCCTGTTCTTCTTAAACGAGGATTTGGAATGAGTATTGAAGAATGGATTCTTGCTGCAGAATATATACTTCTAGAAGGAAATGGTGATGTAGTTCTATGTGAAAGAGGTATAAGAACATTTGAAAAAAGCAGTAGATTTACACTAGACATAGCTGGGTTTGCTGTAGCTAAAACAATAACACATTTACCTATAGCTATAGATCCTAGCCATCCTGCAGGCAGAAGAGACATTGTCGAGCCTCTTGCATTAGCAGCTATAGCTGCAGGAGCTGATATGCTTATAATTGAAGTTCATATAAATCCTGAGAAGGCTTTAAGCGATTCTGAGCAACAGCTAGATGTAAAAGCTTTTGAAAATCTTATGAAGAAAGCTAAAGCAGTTGCTGAAGCTGTGGGGAGGGATATATGAGGTTTATAGAAGAGTCTATTTGTTGTTCAAATACAAAGATATTTATTGGTAGAAATATAGCTAAAGAGGTTCTTAGAAATGAAATTAATGGAAAGGTTCTTCTACTTAGACAACAGGTAGTAGACCCTAGATACATTATAGAAGCTCTAGAAGATAATTTCTATGAAATTGCTTTGCCTGGAGGTGATCAAATAAAAAATATAGAAACAATTATATCAATTATAAAGCTTTTATCTGAGAAGGGTTTTCAAAGAAAAGACTATATAATTGCGCTAGGTGGTGGTGCTTTAACAGATATTGCAGGCTTTATAGCATCCATATATATGAGAGGAATGAAATTGATAAACATACCAACAACTATTCTAGGCATGGTTGATGCCGCTTTAGGAGGAAAAAATGCTATTAATTTCCATGGCATTAAAAATATCGTTGGCACATTTTACCAACCATATATAGTTTTATCAGATCTTATATATTTAGAAACACTGCCACAAAAAGAATTGATAAACGGCCTTGCTGAGGTTATTAAATATGGTATTGTTTTAGATCATGAGCTATTTAACTATCTTACTGAAAATAAAGACAAGGTTCTGAACAGAGATATTGAAGCTATTGAAAATATTGTATATAGATCCACAATCAACAAGATATCTATAGTTAAACAAGATCCATATGAAGAGAAAAACATTAGAATTGTTTTAAACTATGGCCATACAATTGGACATGCAATTGAATCGGCATCCAATTTCAATATTCCACATGGAATGGCTGTTTCTATTGGAATGGTATGCGAAGCTATAATTGGAAAAAAAGTTGGTATTACTAATGAAGATACTATCGACAAGATTATCAATATCATAAAAATTTATGATTTACCTATACATATAGATGATCTTAACATTGAAATTGATAAAGAGAAATTGTATAACGCTATAACAAGAGATAAAAAGAGGTATGGCGACTATATATCAATACCATTACCTATAACCATAGGTTGTTGGACACCATATAGAATCCCTATAGAGAGCCTAGCTTCTGCTGTGAGAGAATGTCTTGGATAGATGTAAATACAAAGCTATTTGGTTTAATAGGATATAATATATCCTATACACTTTCACCTGCTATACATAACTATGTATTCCGTGAAATAGGTTATAATGCCGTATACCTTGTTTTTGATCTATCTGAAGAAAAATTTAATAAAATGATGGACACATTAATTGAGCTTTGTGAAGGCTTCAATATAACTATACCATATAAAGAAAAGATAGTTGGATTTCTAAAAGATTTTGATAGCAATGCTAAAAAAATTGGTGCTGTGAATACTGTATATAGAGGACGTGGATATAATACAGATTATACAGCAATTAAGAGCCTGGTTAAAGAGAAAATAAATAGTCTTCAAGATATGATTTGCTATATCTATGGAGCTGGTGGAGCTGCAAAGGCTTCAGCTATAGCTTTAGGCGATCTTGGATGTAAAATTTCTATTGTTAATAGAAGCATTGAAAGAGCAATAGAGCTTGTTAAGAGACTTAATAGTTTAGGCTATGAAGCTAGGGTAGAGAATAAATGTAGTGAGAAAATCGATGTTGTTGTAAATGCTACCCCTAATCCACTATTTGTACATGATGATTGTCTCAAAGCTAGGCTTGTTATAGATCTTGTTTATAGACCTGTTGAAACTATTCTTATTAAGAAGGCTAGGAATAGAGGTGTTGATGTTATCGATGGAATTAGAATTCTTGTGAGACAAGCTCTAGATGCTCAAAGAATATGGCATGGAAATACATATTCTGAAGAAAAGGTTATTAGGTATCTATATGACAGGAAGCTCATTTGGTAAAATGTTTAAAATTACAACATTTGGTGAAAGCCACGGTTCTGCAATAGGCGTTGTTATAGAGGGTGTTCCAGCAGGTCTACCTATAGATGCTAGTGATATTGAATATGAGTTATCATTTCGTAGACCTGGACATCAATTTGCCTCTCCTAGAAGAGAAGAAGATAAAGTGGAAATATTATCTGGTGTAATGAATGGGAAAACAACTGGAGCACCTATAGCAATTATTATAAAAAATATCGATGTTGATTCTTCATACTATGATGACATAAAGTTTAGTCCAAGACCAGGCCACGCAGATCTTCCATATATTATTAGATATGGTTTTGAGAATTGGGATTATAGAGGTGGTGGTAGAGCTAGTGGTAGAGAAACTGTTGCAAGAGTTGCTGCTGGAGCTATTGCTAAGAAGCTACTAATGTTGTTGGATACATGGATCGCTGGATGTGTAATGTCTATAGGCGATGTTGAGATATCTGAGGATTTTGGATTTAGAGACGCATTGTATTCTAGGTGTAGCTTAGTTAAACCATGTATAAATAGATATGAACAGCTATTTATCGATGCAGTTAGAAAAGCTATAGAGGAAGGTGATAGCTATGGCGCTATAATTCAAGTATTTATAGAGAATCCTCCACCCGGTTTAGGTGAGCCTGTATTTGATAAAATTAAAGCTGATCTTGCTAAAGCTGTGATGTCGATTCCAGGTGTTGTTGGTTTTGAGATAGGGCTTGGTTTTAGATATGCAAAGTCTAGGGGTAGTGATGTAATGGATGAAATAACTGTTAAGGGTTCTAGAATCGGTTGGAGATATAATTATAGTGGTGGTGTATTAGGAGGTATTACAACAGGTGAATCTATTGTATTTAGATGTGCATTTAAACCTACAAGCTCTATAAGAAGACCTCAAAAAACAGTTGATATAAGAACATTAGAGGAAAAGACCCTCGTAGTAAAAGGAAGACATGATCCTTGCATAGGTATAAGAGGTGTTGCTGTTGTTGAGGCTATGGCGGCAATTGTTATTGTAGATCATGCAATTAGATCGGGGTTTATCCCACCAGTAAAAATATCTAAAGATGATGCAAACATTGTTTCTAATAGATGGAGGAGGTATAGAGAAATATGTATGCATATGGAGGAATCTCAATAGTAAATGCCATACCAGCATGGCTAGGATCTGTAATGGCTATCGATCTAAAAACCTTTGTAAATATCGATACTTGTAGAGATATATGTAGATACTCATCAAAACTTATAGAAACTATAGCAAACTATTTTAAAGAAAGATATTCCTTACCACTACTTAAAATAGATATACGCTCGGAGATCCCTCCATCAAGTGGGCTTAAAAGTAGTAGCGCAGTTGCTGTAGCAACAATTAAGGCTATTGTAAATAAATTTGGTATATATGAACCATCGATACCTAGGTTAGCTGCTGAATTATCAAAAATAGCTGGGGTCTCTATCACTGGTGCATTCGATGATGCTACAGCAGCTTACTACGGAGGTATTGTATTTACCGATAATTTAAATATGTTAATTCTTAAAGTCATTGATTTTAGGGAAGATCTTGATATAGTTCTTCTCTTTAAAGGTATTAGAAAAAATATAAAGGTAGATGAGTTAAGAAGAAATTCTTACTTATTTAGATATATATTTGAGTTGGCATATTCAGGTGATATATATAGGGCTATGACAATGAATGGATTGGCTATTGCAAAACTTCTTGAATATGATGAGAATATAATTAGAAAAGCTATTGAGATGGGTGCATTAGCCTCTGGTGTATCAGGTAATGGTCCAACAATATTTGCTGTTTGCAGAGAAGGTGATGGCGATTATATAGCAGATTATTTTTCTCTATATGGTTCAGTAAAAATTGTGAAACCTATTAGGTTATAGAGATGAAAGCAATTATAAAGAGGTCTCATATTAGTGGTTCTATAACCGCACCTCAATCCAAAAGCTATGCTATAAGATTGATATTTCTATCACTTCTAACAGATATCTCAATTGAAAACCTCATCATTTCAGAAGATGTTCTAGATGCACTTAACGCTATTTCTGTATTCAATGTTAACTTCAACAACAATAGATTCTATAGACCACCGATACTTAAACTTTATAGAGACTATATATACTTTAAAGGATCTGCAACTGTTTTAAGAATGTTTATACCAATTGTAGCTGTAATTGGAGGTAAAATTACAATTGATGGCAGTGAATCTCTTAGAAAGAGACCGTTAAATGCAATAATTAATGCTCTTGGTGAAAAAGGTGTTAGGTTTTCTAGCAATAGGCTTCCTATTACTATTGAAGGTAGAGTTAAAGATCCTTATATCGATATATATGGTGGTGAAAGCAGCCAATATATATCAGGTCTCATAATAGCTTTGATGTTAGCTGGTGGTGGAGCTATTAATATTAAAGGAAGAGTATCCTCTAAAAGTTATATATATCTAACATCAGAAATTATAAATAGTTTAGGTGGAAATATCTATATATATAACAATAGAATTGTTGTAGAACCATCTAGAGATATCAAATCATATAGAGGTACCATACCTGGTGATTATCTCCTAGCATCGTTTTATGCTGCCTCAGCATTGTTAACAAATGGAGAGCTATCTATACATGGTTTACCAAAACCTTTCAGTTTTTTTGGAGACCACAGCATAGTTGATATATATAGATCTATGGGTGCAACAAGCTTATATAGAGATAATATATGGTATGTTAAGTCTAGCGATGGTTATAAACCAGTGGATTTAGACATAGACGATGCACCTGATCTTGCACCATCAATAGCTCCTCTAGCAGCAATAGCAAATGGAAAGACAATTATTAGAGGTGTTGAACGATTAGCAATAAAGGAAAGCAATAGAAGAGACACCATAGCTTTAACACTGAGAAGCTTCGGTATAGAGACATTTAATAAAGAGAATTACATTGAGATCATCGGTGGAGAGTTGAGAGAGGGTAGCATTATATGTCCTGACGACCATAGAATTGCTATGATGGCTACATCAATAGCTCTTAGAAGTGGAGGCTCTATAGATAAAGCTGAATGTGTTTATAAAAGCAATCCTAGTTTTTGGAAAGATTTAGTGTTGTTAGGAGGAGATATATATTTGGTGTAGTATGTTGAAGATGTTTCAGAAAAAAATACATAGACCTTTTATAGTTGCATCAAAGCCTATCATAAATATAGATGATTTATATAATGCTTTGTCTATAGACGATGCCGATTTTATTGAGCTTAGAGTTGATTACATGGATAATCCACTTGAGATAAACTATGAATTGCTAAAAAATAGAAAGGTTATTGTTACATTGAGAGAATTTAACGAGGGAGGGGCAAAGCCACATAATCCAGATACTAAAATAAAATTGATAAAAACTTTGAGAAATCTAGGAATATTATATGATGTTGAAATGTCCTTTATAGAGAAATTTGGTGTTGAATATAATAATGCTATAGTTTCCATGCATTGTATTGGTATTCAACCCAATATAGATGAAGTGCTTGAAAAGGTAATTAGATATAAGGATAGGGCATTTATCGTAAAAATTGTTGTAGAGCCTTTTCCTAGATACAAAACATTTCTTATGCAAATCCTCGAATTAGGCAATAATATAGCTGCACTTCCAATGTCTGTAGATCCATTAGAGAGAATAGCTTTTGCTCTATTGGGCTCTAAACTAATCTATGGATATATAGATAAGCCAACGGCTAAGGGTCAGATCCATTATAAACAATTAAAAGAACTTCTAGATCTACTGTTAAATAGAGTTCAAAAATCATAGAATTTTCTAAAGTCTAAATACCTTCCTTTGAAGCTTTTTAGATTTACTCCAATCACCAATTATTGGTCTACCATTACCTTTCTTTTTATTGACATAGTTTATAGCTGAAAGTGCAGCTATCACACCACTTGCTGCTGAGATTATTGCTTGTTTATATGGAATGTCTACTAAATCTCCTGCTGCAAAAAGTCCTTCTGTTTTTGTGGTACCAAACTTATCTACCACCACTTCACCTTTCTCATTAATGTCTACATATGGTTTTAAAAACTCTATATTTGTTTCAAAACCCAATTCAACAAATAATGCATCAACTTCAATTACCTTTTTACTTCCCATGTTATCTGCAATTGTAATTCTACTAAGCTTCTTATCTCCATAAAGCTCAACAACTTTATAACCCGGATATATAGATACATTGCTATACCCCTTCACCTCTTCTATGCTTATATCATTTCTTGATGGAACTATATAAATAACTTCCTTGGCTATTGATGATAATAGACGAATATTTTCAATACCTTTTTCACCAAAGCTATTCAAAGCAACTATTTTACTTCTATACAAAGGCCCGTCACATATAACACAATAGCTAAGACCCTTACCAATAAAATTCTCTTCATTTTTAAGGTTAAGTCTCTTAGGAGCTTTTCCACAAGCCGCAATAACACTAAAAGCCTTTAATGTTTCTCCTTTCCTAGTCCTTAGAATAAATATCTCGTCTTTCTTATCGAGAAATGTCACCTCATCTATAAAGACTGTAGCACCAAATGATATAGCATGATCCTGTATCTTTAACGCTAAATCTAAGCCATTTATTGATTCAATCCCAGGATAATTCTCAATAACATCAGCATATTTTAACTGTCCTCCTATATCCATTGTTACAATTGCTGTTTTAAGTCCTTGTCTAGCTGTGTATATCGCTGATGAAAAACCTGCTATACCACCTCCAATAATAACAACATCAAATATCTCTTCAAACACCTTGTTCACCATCTATCTCACTGTAGATGGAAAAATTAATAATTGTTTTCTATGGGAACACTAAGTTGCCGTTTACAAAGACTTTTAAAGTTTCTATATTTTTTAACTCGAAAAGATCTATATTCAAAGGGTCTCTATCAATAACAATAACGTCGGCGTAGCAACCTGGTTCTAAACACCCAATATCATTTCTCTTTAGTAGTGCTGCTGAACCTTTAGTATATAGATGCAATGCTTCAATAACATCTACAGCCTCGTTAAATGTATATTTAGCTAGTTCAATATTTTCATAAATTCCTCTAGTGGTAGCGGCATAGATTGTTTTCCAAGGATTTATATCCTCTATTGGTGCATCCGTTGAGAAACCTATTAATGCATTGCTATTAACCAAGCTTTTTATCCTATAGACCCACTGTGCTCTTTCAACACCTACTCTATCCAGGACCCAAAAATCTGATATTATGAAATGCGGCTGAAGTGCTATGCGAAGACCTTTTAATTTATATAGCTGGTCATCTCTAACAATAGATGCATGTTCAACTCTAGTGAAATCTGTTGATAAACCGCTCTCTATAGAATCTAAAGCTATATCCAGTGCTTTATCGCCTATTGCATGTATAGCTACATCTATACCGTTGCATTTAGAGTTGTAAAGGATAGAGCTTAGAATGTCACTAGAAATCCTTTCTATCCCAAAATTATTTGGCTCATCACTATAAGGTTTAGAGAGAAGAGCTGTTCTAGCTCCTAGAGAACCATCGATGAAAATCTTTATACCCATAAATCTCAAGAAATCATCTCCAAAACCTCTTTTTAAACCAATCGATTTAAATATATCACTAGAGGTAGAATCCATATATAGATGTGTTTTAACTATAAGACTATTTTCTAAATCCATTGAAACTAAAGCTGGCAAAACAGATATAGGTACAGAGGTAAAACCTATTGAAGTAACACCATGTCTAATAATATATCTCTGTGCATCATTTAGCAGCCTTCTATAACCATTTAAATCAATATCTGCACCTATATTTTTCCATATATATTCCAATACATCTTCTTTAACGATACCTTTCTCTATATCTATATTGGGATTATCTTTGAATATCTTATCTAGCTTCAAAACTTCTATCGCTTTACTATTCACAACACCTAAATGACCACAGATTCTTATCAACATTATAGGCATCTCACTAGAAACTTTGTCAATATCATATCTTGTTAAAGGTCTTCTTTCTAAAAATCTCTCTTGATCCCATCCCAAACCAACAATCCAATTACCAATGGTATTTCTATAAACTTTAAGAATATTCTTAACATCTTCTATACTTTTCAAATTTTTCATATCTAACGAATTCAACTTAATTCCAATGGTGTCCATATGAATATGAGAATCTACAAAACCTGGAAGTGCAATACCGTCAATATTGATGTTCTCACACAATGTATTCTTACAAATATACTCACATATATTATCTGAACCAGCATATATCACCCTTCCAAACGCTACAACTAGACAATGAACTACTTTCAATGGTTTAAATGATGTATATATCTTCCCTGTAAAAACCTTTACACTCAATGGATTCGCCTATATACTTGGTATATACTCTAATTCTTCGATTTGAAGAAACTGATTTCTATTTTTAATCAATTCATTAATTAGGCGTTTAGTAGTTTTCGTAACATCGTTTCTTTTAATTGCTTCTTCTAGAGAAATCCATGAAACATCTATAGCATCTCCACCAGGTCTTGGTGTACCCTCAATGCTTTTAGAATCAAATAAAACATCTAGTATCACATAGTGATACCTTACATTTTTGTGTTCATCTCTAACAATATTATTTAACACAAAAACCACACCTAGTGGCTTTGCAACGATACCTGTCTCCTCATAAAGTTCTCTTTTAGCTGCATCAAATATCTTTTCACCTGCCTCAATAACACCTCCAGGAATTGACCACATACCTTTTGCAGGTGGATATCCTCTTTTAACTAAAATAATATTTCCATTCAATATAACTACAGCTCCAACAGCTGCTATAGCATATAATGGATATTCCCTCAATAAGGCCCCCTCACTGCTTTATAATAGGATATGGCTTCAATAGCTTTATCCATATAATCATCTGTGTACATCCTCGATTATTCCAAGCATAGTATGGTATTGCTGTAAATTTAACCTTCTTTATATCTATAGCTTTCTTCTCTTTAAAATTATTATATAGCATAACACCTTGGTTGTTTTCTTTAATAATATACCCATCCCCTTCCATAACTACAACACCACCAAGAAAATCGCTTCTAAAAATTTCTTTAAGGTTAGCCTGGTGGGGATCTATAAATAAATCCCTTAAATCGAAACCTTTGTTATCCACACCCTCTATACAGTACACTAGTGGGCCTCTCTTTATAGCTATTTTACCGTAGCTAGCATCTATATATGGATGTGGCTGGATAAATCTAGGTTTTAATTTGAATTCTATAAATATCTTATCGCCCTTATCCCACGATTTAACAATTTTCATATACTTTCCAGGCTCTCCTTTAACTACTTCCTTATCTACTTTAATAATTGGTTCATCTACCCATGAAGGTATTCTAATCATAATGGGAATCTCATCAACTTTGTCTGGTTCTATCTCAATATATGTTTTGCCATTCCATGGATACTCTGTATGTATGGAAACTATAACCTTATTTCCATTGATTTCAAATATCGATCTACTTCCTATAAACAGATTTATCATTATTCCCTTATCAATTCTTGAAAAGGAATATATCATACTTGGTAAATAAGCTAAAAGCCTTGCGATATTTGGTGGACAACAGGCACATTCAAACCATGGCTTTCTTTCATGCTTTCCAAGATAGTCAGCAAGCGTATTTACATAAAAATATTTAGTTCCATCTAAAGATATACCAGCGAGTCCAGCGTTATACAGTATAGACTCTATAACCTCCATATACTCTACATCACCTGATGCTAAAAACATTCTCCAAGCCCATAAAGCAGCTGCTACAGAGGCGCAAGTCTCGCTATAAGCTCTATCATTTGGAAGCTCATAATCATCACCAAACGCTTCTCCTTCATATCTAGAGCCAAAACCATATGTAATATACATCTTTCTATATATAATTCTTCTCCAAAGCCTATCTAAAGCAGTCCAAAGCTCCTTATCACCATTCTCGATGTATAAGTCAGCAACTCCTGCTAAATAATATAATACCCTTACAGCATGTCCTCCAGCAACATCATCTAATTCTTTTATCGGTTTATGGTCAACAAGATATTCAGGTGAAATCGAAAAGGACCTAGTTGATGCTGTTCTTGTTACATAACCCTTACCTCTTATATTTATAAAGAAATCTGCTAATTTAAGATAATTAACATTGCCATTCTCTCTGTAAAGCTCTATCAAAGCCATTTCTATTTCTGGATGCCCATCTGATGTTTTTAACTTACCCTCTTCCCAACCAAATGTATTAACAAGCAAATCTGCAAACTTAAGTGAAGCTACATATAAATCATCTATTCCAAGACATCTTCTTACAGCAATAGCTGCTTGAAATAAATGCCCTGCACAATAGAGTTCATGACTCCATGCAAGATCTCGCCATCTCTCAAGACCATTTATCGTAATATAGGTGTTTATATAACCATCAGACTGCTGAGCTGCGATAATGTCCTCTTTAGCTTTAATAACCATAGAATATAGCTCATCATTCCAGATATAGGCTAAGGCATACGCTGATGCTTCAATCCATTTATATACATCAGAGTCATTAAACCATAAACCTTTAAACCCACCACTGATCCTACCAGAAGCTATTCTAAAGTTTTCTAATCTTCCCGTTTCTTCAATTTTTTTAAACTGAAGAGGTAGCGTAACCCTTACTAAGGTTTCTAGCCTTGGACCCCAAAAATTATCATCAACTTTAACTCTATTTATTGGAAGAGGTTCCACAATAGCATATCTACTTCTAGTTACATCAACAACATATATATTTTTATTATTCATAACAACCATCTAAAAACTTATAAATAATACGAATCAAATTAGCCTTAATGAATATATCTACTATGATTAAGGCTACCTAGAAGATGGTATTAATAAATATTATTTACAGAGTTTTAATAATGTCATTTCTATTCCAAAACTCTCTAAGCTCTTTAATCTCTAACACTTCATAGTTTTTCTCAGTAAGTGCAACTGCTTTTGAAAGCTCTAGCCCTAATTTATGGTTAAGTATTATTGGTATCCCTAGATCTACTGCCAATCTTCTAATTCTATAGTCTTTCTCTGGACCATAACCTGTTGTTATTACAAGCCCTATACCACCATTTATAATCTCATCCTCAGCTCTTTTCAATGTTACGAGATCTGCATTCTTAATCTCCATATTTTCAATTGTTGCAACACTATATCCAGCATCACTAAATATTTTACTAGTATATGACAATACATCTATGTATTCTCTTTTTAGCTCGGGACTATATATCAATATTTTTTCTCTAGATTTCTCAGGTAATCTATTACCAGCTACACTTAGCCAACTTAAAATAAGTGCACCTTCATATAACTTACTTAAACATGCAACCTCTCCAACACTTCTCATCTCAGGTCCTAAAAATGGGTAAGACCCTCTTAACCTAGCCCATGAGAATTGAGGAGATTTTACACCAAACCAATATGGAAATAGTAAATTGAATTTATTTCTCTCAATTACACATTCTAGTTTACCCTTTATAGAGGCTTCTATCGATGCCTTCATAAGGTTGTAGTTTGTAGTTTTGCTTGTAAATGGCATTGATCTACTTGCTCTGAGGTTAAGCTCTATAACATATACCTCTCCATCTTTATATAGAAGCTGAAGATTGTATGGCCCTTTTATATTCAGTACATTGTTTAGCTTCATAGCAATTTTAGATGCTTTTACAATTGCATCCCATGGCAAATATCTTGGTGGTAGAACCATTGTAGCATCTCCACTATGTATACCTGCAGGCTCGATATGCTCTATAATAGCACCTACTGCTGTATCTCCATCGCCAACAGCATCAATTTCAAATTCTATAGCACCATCGATAAACTTTGACACAACTGCTGGGTATTTTGGAGACACCTTAGCAGCTTTTACAATAAAATTCATCAGTTCTCTTCTATTCCATGCAATCCTCATAGCAGAGCCGCTTAAAACATAACTTGGTCTAATAAGAACAGGATAGCCTACATCTTCAGCAAATTTTATAACCTCATTAACACTTGTTGCTGCTATCCATGGAGGCTGTTTTACATCTAGATCATCGAGAAGCTTGCTAAACAAAGCCCTATTTTCTGCTCTATGCACACTTATACCAGAGGTACCGAGAAGTACAACACCTCTCTTTTCTAATTCCCATGCAATATTATTTGATATCTGGCCACCTAAAAAAGCTACTACACCTAGAGGCTTCTCAAACTCATATATGTCAAGAATTCTTTCAACTGAAATTTCATCAAAATACAGCTTTTCATTCATATCCCAATCGGTTGATACAGTTTCAGGGTTATAGTTAACAACTATAACTTCATAACCCATCTTTCTAGCTTCATCTGCAAACATCACTATACTCCAATCAAACTCAACACTAACACCGATTCTAAATCCACCTGCACCAAGAATTATTATCTTTGGTTTTGAACTTGTATAGGATACATCATGTTCCCATCCATTATATGTTAGATAGAGATAATTTGTCTTTGCCGGCCATTCAGCGGCAAGGGTATCTATTTGTTTTGTAACAGGCTCTATACTATATCTCTTTCTAATTTCCCTTACATCATCTACGCTTATTTTCAATGCCTTACCTAGCTGTTCATCGCTAAAACCTAGCCTCTTACCCTCAGCAATCACAGATGCCAAGTCTATACCCTTTATTCCACCTTTCTTTACATTTTCATAGAAGTCTACAGCCTCTTTCAACTGCTTAAGAAAATATTTGTCAACTCCAGTTAGCTCATATATTGCATCAACACCAACACCATATTTAAATGCTTTTGCAACCCATATAGGCCAATAAGGCTCTCTTTTCTTGATCTTCTCCATTACATAGCTAAGAGATATTGAATCATCATCATATATAGTGCCTCCAACGAGTCCAATTTCACCTATATCAAGCATTCTTATAGCCTTCTGTATAGCTTCTAAAAAGCTTCTACCAATAGCCATAACCTCTCCAACACTCTTCATTTCAGTTCCAAGCCCTTTTGAAACATATTCAAATTTATCGAGATCCCATCTAGGTATCTTCACAACAACATAATCAAGACTTGGCTCAAAACATGCTGATGTTTTTCCAGTAACCTTGTTTATAACCTCATATAGTTTATAGCCTAATGCAAGCTTAGCTGCTATATATGCAAGTGGATAACCTGTAGCTTTGCTAGCTAATGCACTACTTCTCGACATTCTAGGATTGGTTTCTATCACATACACCTCATCACTATTCAATGGATTTAAAGCAATCTGTACATTTCCCTCACCAATAAGCATTATAGCTCTTTCAACAGCTATAGATAGATTTCTACTTAACTGATATTCATAATCTGTTAGTGTTTGACATGGTGCTACAACTATAGATTCACCTGTATGTACACCCATAGGATCTAGGTTTTCTAGACATGCAATAGCTGCTACATTGTCATATGCATCTCTCACAACTTCAAACTCTATCTCTTTCCAATGATGTAGATACTTTTCAATAAGCACCTCACCTATTTCTGACTGGGCAAATGCTGCTCTAAGCCTCTTTACAAGAGAATTTTCATTCCAAGCAACAAAGCTTCCTGCACCACCTAAATTAAAACTTACCCTAACCATAACAGGGTATGCTAATTTACCAGCAGCTTCAACTGCTTCATAAATGCTTTTAACAGCGATACTTGGTGGAATAGGTATCTCATACTCTGTCATAGTTTTTCTAAAGAGCTCTCTTGATAAAGCCCTTCTAATACCCTCTATAGGGGTTCCTAAAACCTTAACACCATATCTAGATAACATACCACTGTCATATAATCTAACACCTATGCTTAAAGCTGTTTGTCCGCCAAAGCCAATCATTATTCCATCAGGTCTTTCAATATCTATAACCTTAGCTACAAAATCTGGTTTTATTGGTATAAGATAAACCTTATCAGCAAATCTATGGCTTGTCTGTATCGTTGCTATATTTGGGTTAATAAGTATGGTCTCTATACCTTCCTCTTTCAATGCTTTTAAAGCCTGATTACCACTATAATCAAATTCTGCTGCTTCAGCAATTTTTATAGCACCTGATCCTATAACCAAAACCTTTTTAACCGTTTCCACCATTCTTCACCATATCTCTGAACATGTTGAAAATCCATGTAGTGTCATATGGGCCAGGCCCTCCTTCAGGATGAAACTGTACTGCTATCACTGGTAACTTTTCATGTATTACACCCTCTATACTGCCGTCATCTATATTCTTAAACCATGTTATTAGACCAGTACCGTCTAAGCTCCTCTCATCTACTGCATATCCATGGTTTTGAGTCGTTATATAGCTCCTCTTAGAAATCACATCTACAACTCCTTTATTTGGTCCTCTATGACCATATCTCAACTTGTATATTTTAGAGCCCAGTGCTAAGGATATCAACTGCATACCTAGGCATATTCCTAAAACAGGTTTACCTGACTCTATAACTTCTTTCACAGTTTTAATCTGTTCTACTAAAACAGCTGGATTTCCAGGACCATTACTTAGTAAAACCCCATCTCCAACATCAATTAAAGTTTTTGAATCTACCCAACATGGATATCTAATAACTTTGAATCCATTTCTTAAAAGCCACCTCACTATACCATATTTTATACCACAGTCCATTACAGAAATTGTTGCTATAGCCTTTCCAATAGGTTTATGAATTATTACATCTCTTGGTGATACCATATACGAGAAGTTTTTATTGTCATAACTCTCAGCAGTTTTCAGTATTTTTTCAAGTTCACTCCATGAAAGCTCGTCTCTCTCATTAAACACTGCTAATACACCCATCATAACACCATATTCTCTTATCTTCTTAACTAAAGCCCTGGTATCTACCTTAAACATGCCTGGCACATTATATTCTTTTAACCAAAGATCCAAATCTTTAGTTGACAGGTAGTGGCTTGGGAATGGTAATTCAGATACTATAAAACCTTCAACTTGAATTCTATCAGATTCGTAATCTAGTGGAACACCACAATAACTATGGTTTTTTGTTGGAATGCCATAGCATCCAACCATAGGATGTGTCCATATAAGTATCTGACCTGCATAACTTGGATCTGTTAAAGCCTCTGTATACCCTGTCATTCCTGTTGAGAATACAACCTCACCTACTCTAACACCTGGTGCTCCAAATCCGCAACCTTCTATTTCAGTACCGTCTTTAAGTAGCAGCCTTGCCTTTAACCCAGTTCTACAGATTAGTTTTGGAATTGCTGTATATGTCAAAGACCCTCACCTAAACTTGGCGAAACTCGCTTAAAAGCTCTAATCTACAACGCTCAACACGCTCTATTTCATCTTTAACCAGCTTTCTATCATTTTCAAGTACCTTCCAAGCATCCTCAATCATCTTCTTTATATATCCCTCAACAGGTTTACCTCTTATAATATTCCATATATCGTTAATTGTAATACCTATACTTGATAAAATTTTTGAAAGAGCTTCACCATTTTGTTTATAATTTTTTAACTGTTTAGCTATCTGAAAATAGACCTCTCTAACAGGTTTGTTCTTCTTAATAGCTATATACTCTACAACATCGCTACTCCACCAAGGTTTATCTTCAATATATTTTAGAATTTTATCTTCATTTATTTTAACACCATGTATAATATCTATAAATATTTTTATGGTATCTAAAACCTCAGATATCATATCTATAAATGTTCTACTTACCTCTTGCAAATCTAAGTTATAGCCATATGGTATAGATCTATATGTTGACAACATTGATGTAAGGAAGCCTATAGCCCTGGAAGCCTTAGCCCTAGCTATCTCTAAAGTTACAAGGTTTCTTTTATGCGGCATAATACTGCTTGTCGCTATATGTTCTACTGGAAATTCAATAGCATATGGAATGAGACTGTTTATAAATATTAGATCCTCAGCCATTCTACTTAGCTCACTCATGGCTAATACAATATCAGAAGCTAAAAACAATAGAAATTGTCTAGAACCTGTAGCGTAATACGGAGGTATAATATCTTGTGAAAAACATAGATATTTAGAGAAAAACGATATATCTAGAGAAACCATACTACCTGCCGCTGCTCCTGAGCCTAAGGGATTTTCAGATAGTATTGCAAGTTTTTGTATAAGTTGTCTCCATGCAACTGCTAATGAGTGTTCATACGACAAAAAATATAGTGCTGCACTTCCGCATTGAGCCAGTTGTTGATGGGTGAAAAAAGGAAATATAGTGTTTCTGTATTCAGATGCTTTCTCTAGTAAAATTCTTCTCAATTCTATTATATTTAAAAGAATATCAAATAGCAAGTCTCTTGCAAAAATCCTTAAAACCGCTGCGACATGATCATTTCTACTCCTTCCAAGAGCTATATATCCTGCTCCACTATCTACTACATCATATAGATATGACTCAAGAACCTCAAAAATATCTTCAAACTTTATCTTCTTCTCTTCAATCCATCTATAGATTTTTTCACCATTTGTCTTTATAATATCTATCAATTCCTTTAAAATACTTTCACTCTGAGCTTTTGAAATATAGCCACCGCTTTCTAAAGCTCTCACATGGGCAAGCATTACCATAGCTACATATTTAACTAGCTTTTTATCGAAATCAAGACTTGAGATATAATCTTCGATAAAACTCTTTGACTCACCTACAAATATTCTATATCTAAGCGTCAATTCTTATCCCTTATGCTATGAGCTGTTAACGCATAAAAGCTATGAATCATTATAAAACCTCTCGCCTCTGCATCTGATGGATACCAACCTTTATTATAATCTATAAGCTCTTGTGAATATAGCGAATACGGGCTTTTTCTACCAACAACATATAGATTACCCTTATAGACTTTAATTCTTACAACACCGCTTACAAATCTATTCATAGAATCTATAACCGCATTAAGATGTTCCCTCATAGGATCTATCCAGAGACCTTGATAGACAACATCGCACCACATTTCATCAACCAATCTCTTAAATCTAAGCTCCTTAGGTGTTAGAACCATTCTCTCTAAATCTTGATGAGCTTCTACTAAAGCTAGTGCAGCTGGAGCTTCATAAACCTCTCTACTCTTTAAGCCAATAACCCTACTTTCTATCAAATCTATTCTTCCAAATCCATATGAACCTATAGTAGTATTGAGAAACTTTATAAGCTCAACTTTATTCATTTTATTTCCATTAACCTTAACTGGTACACCCTTCTCAAACTCTATATCTAGATAAAGCGGTTTATCGGGAGTTTTTTCTGGGGGTAACGTCCATGAGAAAACATCCTCAGGAGGCTCTTTAAATGGATCATCTAGTTCACCACCTTCTATACTTCTACTCCATAGATTTTCATCAATACTATACTTCTTATGGCTTTCTGGTATCTTAAAGCCATATTCAGATAAAATTTTAATGTTTTCATTTCTTGTTAGCCTAAGCTCCCTAACTGGTGCTATTATCTTTATATCAGGTTTTAGATAAGCCTTTAAAGTAACATCAAATCTTATTTGATCATTACCTTTACCTGTACAGCCATGTGCAACAGCATCTGCTCCCTCTTTAACAGCAATCTCAGCTACTTTCTTAGCTATTAATGGTCTAGCTAATGCTGTTCCTAAAGGATATTTTCCTTCATATAATGCATTAGCCTTTACAGCACTGAAAACATATTCTTCAACAAATATCTCCTTAGCATCTATTGTATAGTGCTTTGATGCACCAAGTTGATATGCTCTCTCCTCAACATCTTTAAGCTCTTCTTCTTGACCAACATCTACTGTAACAGTTATTACATCAGCATTATATTTCTTTTTAAGAAGTACAAGAATTGTTGATGTATCTAAACCTCCCGAATATGCCAACACTACTTTCAATTTACCTACACCTTTCATGTTTAAAATAATATATACTTATAACACCTTTTTCCAGATACCGATATAGATATTACAAATCGATATGATCACTGTTACAGGTGTAACCATGTCATCAACTTCACAAATGGTCTATGAAATTATATCAGGTGATCCAATACTTCAGCAATGCATAGCAAGAGACATTATTAACTTTACTAAGCTTGCAAAAAAACTAAAACCAATAGTTTCACAAATTCTTGGACATGACACATCTATAGAATCTATAAAAATGGCATTAATAAGATATGCATATAGACTTATTGAAGAGGGTTATACTATTGGTAAAGAGGTTTTAGCTATACTAGCAAGATCATCTATTGAGCTAAGAACAGGAATAACAATTATAACAATAAGAAGTAAAGCATTTCATATATCTATACCAATTCTCACAAAACTAGCTATAAAATCTAGATTTATAGCCATTATGCAAAGTATTACAACAGCAACTATAGTTCTAGATAATGATACTGCTGATGAATTTATTAAAAATATTGATGGTAATGACATTATATATGTTCAGAGAGATCAGGCAGCCATAGTCATCGTAAGTCCCGAAGATATTATGTATACCCCTGGAGTAATAGCATATATATCGAATATCCTTGCACAAAACTCGATAAACATAATACATATAGAGTCATGCTATACAGATACAATAATAATAGTTTCTAGAGGGGATATTCAAAAAGCGTTTGACATTCTAATGAGATATATAGATGCAGCAAAAAAGATGCTAGAAATTGAAAATAGAGCTACTCGCCTTCACTTCTAACATTTTTGGCAATATCCTCGATAGCTTTTCTTGGCAATGTAAATGCTGGTTTCTCTGGTAAGAGCCCCTTTGGCCTAAACATGGTAATAACAACTATTATGAGACCTGTTAAGAGATACTCAAGCCATATCGGATCTATTGGTATAACCATAGATATCTCATATTTATACATAACTATCATCATTCGAGCTGTAGAGAACAAAAGTACCCCTAATACAACGCCAATATTATTACCTACACCACCAAGCATCATATATGCCCATGGAAGGAATGTGAACTCATAACGTGAAAACTGATATGCATATATAGTCTGTGTAAAGAGTGTATATAACGCACCTGCTACAGAAGCCATTGCTGAACCTATTATCAATGCATAGGCCCTTATAGTAGTTATATCCTTTCCATAGACCTCTGCAGCAATTTCGGAATCTCTTACAGCCTTCATCGCTCTTCCTAGAGGAGATCTGTTAATTCTTTCTGCAATAAGCAGAGCTACTATAGTCATAACCAAGATAAATGCTATAGCTATCTGTGATCTATATCCGTGGAAGAATCTAAACACATCTGGTATGCTAAGCCCCTTTGTACCCCCAATTAAAGGTGTATAGTTGTAGAGTATACTTCTAAGTATTTCCCCAAATGAAAGCAGCGTTATACCAAGATATGCTTCTCGAAGTCTTAAAGCTGGAAATGCTGCTGCATATCCTATTATACTACCTAATACAATGGCTAAAATAAGTGCAGTAATTAGCAACGCTATTGCTAAAAGTGGATTGTTAGCTAAAGCAGTATTTATAATTGAAGCATATCTACTACTAGCCTCTGCATATTCGCTACCCCATGGAAGCCCAAGTAAAGCAGCTGCAATTCTGCTCATCAACCCACCTGCAGCTAAAGCACCAACAAGAACAGCCATAACTCTACCAAATTGCGGTATTCCAGTTAAACCAACTTCTATATTTAGACTTAGAGCTAAGATTGCACCTATACCAAAGTTTAGAGCTAGATATTCGAAGCTCATGATCTTCTCACCAGACCTGCTAATCCTTTTGGATATATAAGAAGTGTTGTAACAAGCATTATCATTGGGACGGCAAATCTATATGCAATAATTTCTGGAATCTGGTAAGACAATAAAAATGTCAACAATCTTTCACTTAAACCAACTAGAGCACCGCCAAACAGCCCACCATAGATACTATAAAGTCCTCCAACTATAGAACCAGCAAAATAGAATACAACATTATCAAAACCAATTGTAGTGGTACCCTCCATGAAAAGCACTAAAAGCCCCCCTGATAAACCTGCAAGCAACCCTCCTATAAACCAGGAAAATGTATATACTATATCAACATTTATTCCAAGAATTGATGCAAGTGTTGGATTTTCTATAGAAGCTCTCATAGCTATACCGAGATTGGTCTTAGTTAAAAATAGGTGAAGAGCAACCACTATAGCTATTGCAGTAACAACTGATACTACATGTATATATTTAATAGGTGTTCCCCAAACCCTCGCTATAACAGGGTCAGTTAATATAATATTGATTTTAGTAGCATCAATACCAAATCCCTTTTTAAGAATATCAACAACCATGTTAAGAATGGCAAACAACATTAAATCAACACCTAGAGTAACCATCATAAGGGTTATCTCAGATGCTCCGACATTCAATAGCTTTCTTATCACAAAAAAATATGTAAGAACACCAAATAAAGCTGTTACCATCGATGCAATCGGTATGTATATGTATGGTATATATCCAAAGAATTTATATAGTATAAAGACCATATAAAAACCCCAGCTAACCATTGAAGCGTGGGCAAAATTAAATGTTCTTGTAGATGCATATAGAAGTGTTATAGATGCACATCCAATACTCAATATCGCTGCATATGTTAATGAGCTAAGCAGTATTGGCAACATACATTTACACACCTTTCAAATCATAGATATTGTTATAGCTATGTCAGTATCATCTAACTAGTTTTGAGACTGGTTTATATACTTTATTAAAATATTATCACATAGATATTTGCTAATACATATAAAAGTAGCAAATAAATATTTATACCACTTAATAATCTTTATACATAATATTATAGAGTTAGGTGAAAATCAATGAAATCATCTATGGCAATAGCTTTAATCATAATAGCTCTTATAGTAGGTGTAGCAATAGGCTATGTAACACCAGGTAAAGTAGGCCCGGCTGAAACGATAACAATTACAAGAACCATAGTTACTACAGTTACAGCCCCTGCTACTATCACAACCCCTGTAGCAGCCCCTGGACTTTCAGGCGACATACCAATTGGTGCACTACTGCCTCTTACTGGCGTACTAGCAACATATGGTAAGATGTGTCAAGAGGCATTTATGATGGCTATTGAGGATGTTAATTCATGGCTTGCATCTATGGGTAAGCCATGGAGATTAAAGCCATTTGTTGAAGACACTGCTGTTGACCCTAAGCAAGCAGTAGATAAATTTATGGCTCTTGCTGGACGTGGTATAAAGGTTGTGATAGGGCCTATGGCAAGTAGCGAGGTTAAGGCTATTAAAGACTATGCAAATGAACGTAATATTCTAGTAATATCTCAAAGCTCTACATCTATGGAGCTTGCCCTACCTAACGACTTTGTATATAGATTTACAGCTCCTGATAAATATCAAGGCATAGCAATAGCCCATATTATGTGGGAAAGAGGGATAAGATATGTTGTACCTATATGGAGAGGTGATACATGGGGTGATGGTCTTCTTAACTACACAAAGGGAGAATTCATAAACATTTGTAAAGCTAGTGGTGAAGGCTGTGGATTCGATGATGGTGTTAGATACGCTCCTGAAGCAAAAGAGTTCTCTGTAGAGGTATCTAGATTAGCAAGCATTGTTAAAGACTATATAGCTAGATATGGTAAAGATAAGGTTGGTGTCTTAGCTATAAGCTTTGAAGAAATTGTGAGCATATTTACAGAGGCTATAAACTATCCAGAGCTTTCACAAGTTAAATGGCAAGGCTCTGACGGAACCTATGGAACAGGAAAACTTGTTGAAGATCCACAACTTGCAGAGTTTACCATCAAGACAGAGTTTTGGAACACAATGTCAGCTCCTGGAGAATCTCCATTGAGAGACTCATTTAGAAACCGCTTAATGTCTAAAATAGGCTATGAACCTATACCATATGCCTACTTCACCTATGATATTGTATGGGCAGTAGCTTTAACTATAAACAACATTGGTGTGTACGATGGTGCTGCAATTAAAAATGCTATTCCATCGACTTTAAGAAACTTCATAGGGGTTTCTGGCTATATAGTTCTAGATGAAAATGGTGATAGAGCTTCAACAGATTATACAATAGCAACAGTGGTTAAAGAAAATGGAAAATATGTATGGAAGGATATAGGAGGCTATATAGGAGGCAAGCTAATATTGTCTATTACACCATAAATTATCTAAGAACATAGACATAATATATAATACATAATTTTATTTTTTAATTTCCCTTATACTGCATAAAGCTTTTTAAATTTCTAAAAATTAAATAGAGAGATTTCAGTAACTAGTATAATATAAATAATGTTAGGTGAATATAATGACACTTACACCAATACTTACCACAAAGAGTATCACAAAGAGATTTGGAGGACTTCTAGCTCTTGACAATGTTTCTTTATCAGTTACACGAAGTAGCTTAACACTTCTCATAGGTCCCAACGGTGCAGGAAAAACAACATTTGTTAATGTTTGCACAGGTGTTTTGAAGCCTGATTATGGCAAGGTGGAATTTGATGGTATTGATATCACAGGTTTTCCACCATATAAAATATATAGCTATGGTTTAGTAAGATCATTCCAAATACCACAGCCCTTTAAAATGCTTACAGTCCTTGAAAATGTTCTGGTTGCTATGAAGAATAATGGTGAATCGCCTTTTAGATCTCTAATTAGAAGGTTTTGGGTTAAAGAAGAATATGAGAATGTTGAAAAGGCTTTTAAAATACTTAAGGTAGTTGGTCTAGATAGATATTGGGATTGGGAAACATATAAACTTGGTGCAGGTCAGCTCAAGATGCTGGAGGTTGCTAGGGCTTTAGCTGCTGGGGCAAAGCTTTTAGCATTAGACGAACCTATAGGTGGTACAGATCCTACTTATGCTAATAGAATATTTGAAAACTTGAGATCGATAAAAGAAAACTTAAAAATATCGTTTCTTGTGATAGAACATAGAGTTGATATAGCATTGAAGTATGCTGATTATGTGTATGTTATGGATAGAGGAAGAGTAATAGCTGAAGGTAGTTCTAGTGATGTTATAAAGAATCCTAAAGTTGCTGAAGTATATCTAGGGTGAATATATCTGCCATTTATCCGCATAGAAAATCTTTATTCAGGCTATGGAAAGATAAAAGTTCTATTTAATATAAATATGGATGTTGAAGAGGGTAAGCTTGTAGCTATAATAGGACCTAATGGAGCTGGAAAAACAACTCTATTGAATAGTATATTTGGTATTGCTGATATATTTAATGGTAAAATATTATTGGATGGAAGTAATATTGTTGGTTTAAAACCCCATGAAATAGCTAAGAAAGGTGTTGGCTATGTTACACAAACAGGTAATATATTTTCTGAGTTAACTGTTGAAGAAAACCTAAGGCTAGCTGTACATGATTTAAGCAAAGGTGAGTATATTAGAAGACAAAATGATGTTTTAGAGCTGTTTCCAAGGTTAAAAGAGTTTCTAGGCAGAAGAGCTGGTACCTTAAGTGGTGGTGAGAGAAGAATGTTGGCAATTGCTATAGCGATGATGAGAAGTCCTAAAGTTCTATTACTCGATGAGGTTACAACAGACCTTGCTCCAATAATTGTTAAAAGGGTTCTTGAGAAGGTAATTGAATTAAAAGAAAAACTAGGTTTAACCATAGTCCTAGTAGAACAATATGCTCATAGAGCTCTAGAGATCGCTGATAAGGTTTATCTGATTGTAAGTGGAGAAATAAAATTTGGTGGGGGGCCTAAGGAGCTTTTAAAACATGAAGATTTAATAAAACTATATCTTGGCACAGTTTAACGAGTTTTATATAAGATGTTATGAAGCTCTATTACTGATTCTCTATATATGTTAACACCATGGACAAGCTCCTCAACTGTTATCTCTTCTTTATCACTATGCGATAACTCTGATTTTCCAGGACCGTAAGCAGCTATATTTTGTGTTACATAAGGATATAACAGATTCATATCGCTTGTACCAAGCTTATAGAGTATCTTAGGTTTTGCTCCTTGCTTTATTATAGCTCTCATTAAACTTCTTGCTACTAGATTATTTGGTGTAACTTTAACAGGTGGTGTATAATCCAATATGCTATATACACATGTCTTGAATTTATTTACAGTATTCTCAATGAATCTAATTATAGACTCTATAGATTCATTTATAGAAACCCTTATATCTATCAACATTTCGCCATATCTTGGATAAATATTATGCCTTGTATTATTCCCACAGTGCAAATAAAGCAGTGCTGATGAGTTTTTATCATATTTGAATTCATTCATGTTTTTACTTATATTATTCCAATTATCTATTAATAAAATACATGCAGAATTTTCTATCATTGGAGACGATGTATGTCCACCACTACTACTACATTGAATTTTTACCTTAACACTACCTCTATACCCTACTACTATACCTGTATTATTACTAGGCTCTCCAATAATAGATCCATAAACCTTGAATCCTTTATTAATTAAATTCCTAGCGCCTCTACTATCCCCTTCTTCACCAACAACAGCAATAGAGTATATCTTAAAATTTTTAGTATCTATATATGTTTTTGCTTGAGATACACCTATAAATAAAGCTGTTAAAGGACCTTTTGCATCTATTGCCCCTCTTCCTGTAATCTTCTCTCCATCAAATGTTATAGGCAATTCTCCTGGAACTGTATCTATATGACCTATAAAAGCTATAGATATATCTCCACTTCCATAGCTTGCTACTAAATTTCCAACTTCATCTATATATATCTCCTCATATCCAAGAGCCTCAGCATACTCCTTTAATATTTCTATGGCTTTGTTCTCTTCTCCTGTGGGGCTATAGGCTTTAAGCATATCTATAAGCATATCAGTTGCTAAATTGGCTAGATATGCATTTTTCAATTCTATTCACTGCAAACATAATATCACTATCTGAGATAATATATGGAGGTAGAAGACGTAAAACTGTTAACCCTGATCTCAACGCCAAAATTCCTTCATCTTGAAGACACTTTATAATTTTAGTAGGCTCTATTCTAAGGTCAATACCTATCATAAGCCCTGAACCTCTAATCTCTTTTACAATTCTATAACTTTTTAAAGCCTCTTCTAATCCTCTAATCAGCTTAGATCCTTTTACCATAGCTTGTTGAGATACATTTTCATTGATTAAGACCTCGGTTGATGCTTTAACAGCTGCACATGCAAGTGGATTTCCACCATATGTTGAGCCATGGCTTCCAGGCTCAAGTTTAGATGCAATGTCTCTTGGCATGAATATGACACTTACCGGAAAACCTCCACCTATAGACTTTCCAGCTAGTAGAATATCTGGCTCAATGTTATATTGTTCGTATAGCCATATAGAGCCTGTTCTTCCAAACCCTGTTTGTATCTCATCTATTATCAATATAGCATCTTTCTCTATAGTTTTCTTTCTAATTGTTGATATAAATTCCTTTGAAGCTATATTTAACCCTCCTTCACCTTGTATAAGCTCAATAATAACAGCTGCTGTAGAGTCATCTATAGCTTTATCTATTTCAGATAAATCATTAAATTTCAATTGATATGTCTCTGGAAGCAATGGTTCAAACCCTTTTCTATATTTAGAGCTAGATGTTACAGATAAAGCTCCAAAGGTCCTTCCATGAAATGAATTTGTGAAATATATTATCTTTTTTCTACCTGTAGCTTTTCTAGCCACTTTAAGTGAAAATTCAACAGCCTCGCTACCACTATTCAATAGATATACATATTCAAGTTTCTTTGAAACAATTTTAGAAAGTGTATCAAGCATTTCATCTCTTATTCTACATCTAAATGCTGTTGACAGTACTGAGATTTTATTTAGCTGATCAACAATAGCTTTAACAACATAGGGGTTTCTATGACCTAGAAATGCTACACCATGACCTGTATGCATATCTAGATACTTTCTACCTTCAGAATCCCACACATATTGTGCTTCAGCATAGTTTATCTCAATACCTCTATCTTCATAGAACATAAGATATTTTAGCAATTATATTCTCACCAAGCTTTTTATATATTCCATTATTTTTTTATGTAACTGTACACCCGTAGCAGCTACAGTATTCTTAAACTCTGGAATGGCATTAACCTCGTTTACCACATATCCTCTTTCAGGATCTTCAAATATATCAATACCCGCTACCTCTATTCCAAGCAATTTAGCAGTCTTTAAAGCTATTTCGCCAAGCTCGTTATCTATCCTTGCAGCAACTGCTTTCCCACCTCTTGCTGTATTTGTTATCCAGTGATTGCTAACCCTATAGATAGCTGCAGGAGTCTCGTCACCTACAACAAAAACCCTTATATCTCTACCAGGCTTCTTCACATATTCCTGTATCATGTGAACCTTCATTGCAGGATTTGGAATGTATGTTCTATGTTCAAGTACCGATCTAAGCTCTTCATCATCTCTAGCCATCGCTATTAATCTTCCCCAACTACCATCAATAGGTTTTACTACAATGGGATATCCTAAAAATTGTGCTGATTTATAGCACGATTCTTCACTAAAAGCAACTACAGTTCTAGGTATCTTTATACCTGATCTTGCTAAGATTGTAGCTGTCCAGAGTTTGTTCATCGCTTTAGCTGTAGCACTTGATGAATTAACGACCCTTAAACCCATTGATTCAAAAGCTAAGGTGGTGTTCAATGCTGTTACATGGCTTATAGCTCTCTGTAAAACTATATCTACATCTATATTAGATGCTCCCAATATACAATTATCTCCAACTAGAAGTTGGAGAGAATGTATATGGAGAGGTTTTATATTAAGGTTTAGCTCATTTGCAGCATCAGATAAAGCTTTTTCCTCCCATCTAAGAACCTCGTAAGCTATACCAACTCTGGCAATAAACCCCACCTCTCTACTCTCCCCAATCTTCGCCAACGCCCTCAAAAGGCTTTACTTTCACTACATTGTTATCAATAACAACTTCAAGTGTTACTCCACAATCATGTTCAACTATCTCTCCTGCAATGACGTCATCTGGTAGCTGTACATCTCCACCACAAACAGGACATTTAACTGCAACCATTTGTGTTTCACCATATAGAGGGTTTCACGTTTTTGTATATAGCATTTTTGAAGCCTATACAGGGGATATATATAATACCATAAATGCTATGTGTAGGCTTATGACATGTTTCTGTTCAGGTTCAGCACCAGCTATAAATATTGTTTATTTGAGACCGCACCAAGAAAGATACAGAATATTAGTTAAGTTTGCACCTATATTTTTAAATCAAGTAGATGGTTGATATAGATGAGTAAATTAAATGTATGTATAGTAGGTGCATCAGGATATACAGGAGGTGAACTGTTAAAAATACTAGCAAACCATCCATATGCAGAGGTGGTTATAGCAACATCTAGAGAATACATAGGAAAACCTATACACTATGTTCATTTCAATCTACGAGGTATATATAGAAATCTCAAGTTCTCTGAACTTAATTTAGACACCATTTCAAAAACCTGTGACACCGTCTTTCTATCACTTCCACATGGAGTATCATTGAATTATGTTCCAAAGCTATATGAGATAGGGCTAACTGTCATAGACTTAAGTGCTGATTTCAGGCTAAAGAATCTTGAAGCCTATAGAATTTGGTATGGATATGATCACCCTTATCAAGATCTAATCAAGAAGGCTGTCTATGGATTGCCTGAGCTTCATAGAAATGAGTTAAAAGGGGCTAAACTTATAGCTGTTCCTGGATGTAACGCAACAGCCGCTATACTATCTCTTATACCTCTTGTTAAAAATAAAATTATTTATATAGATAAGATATTAATTGATGTAAAGGTAGGTAGTAGCGAAGCTGGTTCAAAGCCTTCTCTCTCAGATCATCACCCTGAAAGAGAAGGGTGCATCAGACCATACGATGCAGAGGGACATAGACATGCTGCTGAAGTCGAGCAAGAGCTAAGCATGGTTGCTGGTCATGAAATCAAAGTATCAATGATACCACATGCTGTAGGGAGTGTAAGGGGTGCACTAGCTTCCTCACATGCCTGGCTTATCAACAATTTAGATGATATAGAGCTTTTGAAATATTATGTTAATACATATAGAGGAGAACCATTTATAAGAATTATCTATAAGTCGCCACCTGGCTATCCAGATCCAAAATATGTAATTGGAAGCAACTTTGCTGATATAGGTTTCGCAGTTGAGAAAAGATTAAATAGAGTTACATCATTTACAGCAATAGATAATCTTATGAAAGGTGCAGCAGGACAAGCTATACAGGCATTTAATATTGCAAAAGGATTTGAAGAAACAGCTGGGCTTTTAACAATACCTTTAAAACCTGTGTAAAAGGTGAAAATAGTGACTATAGTTATTAAAATTGGTGGACGTGCACTTGCTAAAAATATTGATGGTATTGTAAAGGATGTCTGTGAGATTTCAAAAAATGAAAAAATAGTTTTTGTTCATGGCGGTGGAGATGCTGTTAGTGAGTTAAGTAAAAAGCTTGGAGTAGAACCTAAATTTGTTATGTCACCTGAAGGTATAAGAAGTAGATATACTGATGAAAATGAGCTTGAAGTCTATGTAATGGTTATGGCTGGTAAGATAAATAAATCAATAGTATCAAAATTTAAAGCCCTTAACTGTAAAGCTGTTGGTATAACTGGTGCAGATGGTCCAACATTAATAGCTGAAAGAAAAAAACGTATTGTAATTGTAGATGAGAGAGGTAGAAAAAGAGTAATAGATGGGGGTTATACAGGTAAAATAGTTAATGTGAATGCCGATCTAATTAATACACTAATTGAAAAAGGTTATATAATTATTATAGCACCCATAGCTATTGATGCAGAGGGAACGCTATTAAATGTTGATGGAGATCAAGTAGCTTATGCAATTGCTTCAGCTGTTAAGGCTGAAACCTTGATTGTATTAACTGATGTTGAAGGAGTTATAATAGATAATAAAGTTGTTAGAGAAATTAAGATTAGTGAAATCGATAAAATCATAGAAAAGATTGGCCCTGGTATGAATAGAAAGATATTAATGGCTAAAAAAGCTATTGAAGAAGGTGTAAAGAGAATTATTATTTCTTCTGGTATTATAGAGAACCCTGTAAAAAATGCATTAGAAGGTAGAGGAACAGCTATTGTTAAGGAGTGAAAAATATGCCAACAATAGACGATATTGATATAAAGCTTTTAAAACTTCTTAAAGAAAATGCTAGAACTCCTTATTCAAGACTTGCAAAAGAACTTGGTATAAGTGAATCAGCTGTTAGAAAGAGGATATCTAAGTTAATTAAAATGGGTATCATAAAGAAAATGACTATAGAATATGATCTTGGTAATGAAATAAAAGCTATAATTCTTGTAAAATCACAACCACCTGTACCTGTACCTGAAATATCCAGAAATATTATGAAGATAGCAGGTGTTGACTATGTATATGAAGTTACAGGTGAATATGATATTATTGTAGTTGCTAGAGCTAGTGGTGTTGATATGATTAATAAATTTATAGATGAAATTAGATCGATTCCAGGAGTGGTAAGTACATACACTATGGTTGTACTTAGAACATGGGTTTAAATACAGCTTAGAGGAAAAAGCTTTTAAACACTGTCTGAGATAACTTAACCTCTAAGTATGTTAGAGGTGAAGAAAATGCGCCAAACACTATAGCTAGGGTGAAGGGTAATGAAGTTAAATATGTTATTGTTAAAGCACCTGGCTCTATAGCTAATCTAGGTCCTGGATTTGACATTCTATCTATAGCTATTTCCGGAGTTTATGATGTTGTAGAGGTCTTCTCTACACCTGGTAATGGTAAAATATATGTAGATTCTAAGGGTTTTGATGTTCCTTCAGGAGAATCTAACGTTGCTTACACAGTTGCTAAAAGTTTCTTAGAAAAGTATGATATAAAAAATGTTGATTTATATATTAAAGTTGTTAAGGGAGTTCCCCCTGCTTCTGGATTAGGGAGCTCAGGTGCCACTTCTGCAGCTACAGCTTTTGCACTAGCTAACCTCTTTCAAATTAATATATCTAACGATGAGCTTCTATATCTATCTGGATTAGGTGAAGCTTTCGCTGCTGGATCTCCTCACTATGATAATGTTGCTGCAAGTCTTTTTGGAGGTTTCAATATAATAGACATTAATAAGAATAGGGTTTATAATATCAAACCTGATATGAAAATCTATATAGCTGTAGTTACACCTAAGATTGCTGAGTTACAAGGCAGAAAGAAAACAGAATATGCTAGATCGTTGTTACCAAAACAAATAGAATTAGCTGCCCATATCAAACAAACATCTGCATTAGCTAAACTAATATATGCTATATTTAATAATGACCTAGATATACTTGGTGAAGCAATATCAACAGATTTTATTGTTGAACCATATAGAGCTAGAATGATACCTTATTACTATGAGCTTAAGAGACTAGCATTTGAATATGGTGCATTAGGTTTCAACATAAGTGGTGCAGGTCCATCTATTTTTACAATTCATAAAACATCTGAAGAGGCTAGATATGTAGGTGAGAAATTAAGTGAGTTTCTTAATAATAAAGGTATTGAATGTAGTTTTATTGCTTCATATGTCTCTAAATCAGGAGCTGAATTGATTAGGTGAGATATAATGGGTAAAAAAATAAAAATAGTAATAATAGGATTTGGATCTATAGGAAGAGCTTTAGCAAAAGTATTAGCATTGAAAAGAAAAATAATTAATAATAAATATAACATTTTGATAGATGTAGTTGGTGTTGCAGATTCTAAGGGAATGGCGCTAAAATCCGATGGCTTTGATGAATATGAACTATTAAAACTCTGTGAAGTGCCAAGATCAGGTGTGAATCTATTTAAACCATATGCATATAATGAAATTAATTTAGATAAACTATACAATGATACTCAACCAGATATACATGTAGAGTTAACACCATCTGAATATATATCAGGAGAGCCAGGGATTTCCAATATTATGTATGCAATTGAAAGAGGAACACATGTTGTTACAGCAAATAAAGCTCCACTAGTATTACGCTATAAAGAAATAGTGTCTAAAGCTTTAGCAAAAGGTGTAAAGATAAGATTTAGAGCTACGGTCTTAGGAGGAACACCATTTATAGACACGTTAATGAGTATGAAAAGCCATGAAATTGAGAGAATTGATGGTATAGTTAATGCAACCTCTAACTTTATTCTAACAGAAATGCATGAAAAGCTTATAGACTTTAGCGATGCTCTTAAAATGGCACAGGCACTAGGAGTTGCTGAAGCTAATCCATCTCTAGATATAGATGGCATTGATGCTGCTGCAAAACTGGTAATTATATCAAATATTTTAGAAAAACCAATAAATATTAATGAGATTTATAAAGAGAGTATATCTAGGGTTACATTAAGAGATATTGTTGATGCAGTTAGACAAGGATATGTATTAAAGTCACTAGCTTCTTTTGAGGTTCGTGAAAGAAAGGCATATATAAAAATTGTAAAGATTCCAAAAAGCGATATATTTGCTCAAATAAATGGTATAATGAATTGTGTTAAGATTAGAACCGATGCTACAGAGCTTATATTTATAGGTAAAGGTGGTGGAGGTATAGAGACCGCTCATTCAGTTCTAGATGATATTATTTCAATAGCTTTAAATATAACCTAAAAGGTGATATAAATGACTTCTAAAAAGCTATGCGTTGTTAAAATAGGGGGTTCACTTTTAAAAGACTCCAAATCGTATTTAGAATCTGCTCAGAAAATTAAGGAAATATTTATTGACAATAATTACAAGGCAATTATTGTTGTCTCTGCAGTTAAGGGTGTGACTGATAGGCTTATAAACGTAGCAAGAGGTTCCCAAGAAGCGCTTGAATTCATTGCTGAAAAATATCTTGAGATTGCTAGGGAATTAAATAGCACAAAGATTATTAGAAGGGTATATGAAGAACTTGAGAGATTAAAAAAAGTTGCTGATGCTATAAATGGAAGTGGTGTTGATTTATCTCTATATGATATGCTGTTATCATTTGGTGAGAGAATAAGTAAGATAGTTATGGTTGGTGCTCTTGAGATCGTTGGGGTTAGCGCTTTAGAACTCAATGCAGATAGTCTTATTATAACCAATGATGTTTTTAGTGATGCTTCAATTGATTATATTTCAACCTCTACCAATTTAGAGAAGTTATATTCATCAGTTATAGACAGCCCTGCTATTCCTGTAATAGAGGGCTTTATAGGGTCAACTATAGATGGAAGGGTAACAACTCTTGGTAGAGGAGGTTCAGATTATACAGCTACAACCATTGCATCACTGTTAAATATAGATGAGGTATATCTAGTTACAGATGTTGATGGAATAATGACAGCTGATCCAGATATAATTAGCTCTGCAAAGCTTGTTAAAACTATGAGCTATAAGGAAGCGCTTGAGGCATCTCTCCATGGTGCAAAGAGAATTAATCCAAAAGCATTTGAGCCTCTAGAAAAATTCTATAGCTCTAGGATAAGAATAGGTTCATGGTCTAGATTTGGAACTGAGATAGTTAAAGAGATTCCAGTTGAGTTATATGGCCCTAAGGTTATCATGAATAGAGAATCACAAAATATGTCATATATAGCTATCGTTGGCGAAGGGACATCAACGACAAGGTTTATAAAAAAGATTATTGAAATAATAGATAAAAATAACATTGATGTACTTGGTATACAGTCATATATTTACAGACCATCACTATTAATATATATTGATTCTAGATATAAATATAAAGCTCTTCATCTATTACATAGAGAGTTGTTTGAGGTTGGTTAAAATGAAGAAACGTGTAGCTGTATTAGGTGCTACAGGAATTGTTGGACAGAGATTTGTATCTCTTTTAGGGGAACATCCATGGTTTGACTTAGTCACTGTAGCTGCCTCAGAGAAAAGTATAGGGAAAAGATACTGTGATGCAGTTAAATGGGTTATTGAAAAGCCTATACCTAGAAAAGTTGCTGAGCTTGAACTTTCTCCTATATCTAGTGATATAGCTAAAGAAAAAATAGATATTGTGTTTACAGCACTTCCAGCTGATGTGGCTAAAGATATAGAGATTGAACTTGCAAGAAAAGGAATAGTGGTTGTATCTAATGCTAGTTCTATGAGACTTGAGCCAGATATACCTCTAATTAATCCAGAAGTCAATGCTGATCATATAGAGGTTATAGAGTATCAGCGTAGGGTTAGAAACTGGGATGGTGCTATTGTAAAAGTTCCTAATTGTACTACTGCTATACTTACACTTTCACTAAAACCTATAGTAGATGAATTTGGTATTAAGAAGGTTATTGTAGCAACTATGCAAGCACTTTCTGGAGCAGGATTAACTGGAGTTCCATCAATGTTTATATTAGATAATATAATACCTTTTATAGAAGGAGAAGAGGAGAAAGTGGAAAATGAATCCAAAAAGATACTAGGAGAATTAAAAAGTAGTGGAATAGAACCTAACAATAGTTTTCTTGTTTCTGCAAGTTGCCATAGAGTAATGGTTTTAGAAGGACATATGGAATCTGTTTTTGTAGAAATAGGTAAGGATATAGCTATTGATGATATAATTAAGGCTATGGAGATATATAGAGGTAATAAGATAAAAGGTCTTAATCTTCCTACAGCACCTGAAAAACCAATTATTATTAGAAGAGAGGTTGATAGGCCCCAGCCAAGATTCGATAGAATGGAGGGCAATGGTATGAGCGTTGTTGTTGGAAGGGTAAGAAGAGATTGTGCTCTAAATGGCATTAAATATATTGTACTTGGACATAATACATTAAGAGGTGCTGCAGGTACTGGTGTACTTATAGCTGAGCTTATTGTTAAAAAAGGTCTGGCTTAAAACTTAATAAATGAGTTAAAATAAAATTAAGCAGATGTTTGTTGTAGAGATGTCTGTATCTTTGTAACTTGTTTGTTTATATTTGATAATGTTTGTGTTAATTGATTTAATTGTTGTGTAATAGATTTTAATGATTCATAAAGCCTTGAAATATCTTCTAATATTCCTGCTATGCTTTGCCTCTGAATATATAGTTGAGCAATACGTTTTAGAGTTGTGTATCTCTTAGCCCATTTTGGCAGTATTCCATTGTTTCTCATCTCCTCAACTTTTTTCATAAAGCTATGAACATCTAATTTAAGTTTCTCAGCTGCTTCATCAATAGTTATAGATGTTGCTAAAGCTTTTAAAATTTCAAGATAATCAGAACTAATTGTATGTGGAATGCCATAGAAAATCTCAAAATAGTCGACAATAGCATCTTCAATTACTTCACGAAATATAAGTTCAAGCTCCTCACTCTCAACTAGAAATACATCTGATAGTTGAATAACCTTAACTCCAAGCTTCTCAGCAAGTTCTTTAGCTGCATCATCAGCAAAGCCTTTACACATAACAAGAGGTTTTATTCCAAGTATAATAGAGTTTACATAGGCTTGCCTAATTCCTGAAACATCAACTTTACCAGCTTTTATCTCAACTGCATAAAGCTGTCCAGAACCATCATCAACAATAGCATCCACCTCACCAACCACAGTATCATTAATAACAACCTTCTTTCTCACATCTAAAACATTATACCCTATTTCTTCAAGAACTTTTACAGCAACCCTTTCACTGCTAAGCCATCTCCGAGATGAACTGAAAGTTTTTGTAGATTTCTTTTCAAAATTCATTTAAACACCAACTTTTCTAAGTTATAGCTTTACTACGTAATATATATTTTAAGCTCTTAACTACTACTTCTCTATTATTATTTTAATTCAAAAACCAATTTTTAACAAATAATAATGCATTACAGATTATTGTTAATGGATTGCATTTTAAGCTTAAAATAAGCCGTGGCCAATAGATTAATATTTTGCTAAAGATATATCATTTATCTTTGTAATGCCAACACCTTACAATACCACTATCAACCCTTATAAACCCAGGCATTTCTTTGCTGCATAAATCAATTCTATATTTACATATGCTATAAAGTGGACATCCTATAACATTACTATATTTAAGTTCACTTACATCTTTTAATTTAGAGGCTTCTACTATAATTTGTGTATATGGATGGAGAGGTTCACTGACTATTCTCCTAGTATCTCCCTCTTCAATCAAATATCCCTTTAACAATACACCAACTCTGTTTGATAAATAACTAGCAACATTAAGATCATGTGTTACCACTATATATGTGAAGTTCATCATATCTTTAAGATCTTTAAGAAGTTTCAAAATCTGTGCCTGTGTAATAGTATCTAGAGCTGATGTTGGTTCATCAAGTAAAACAAGCTTTGGCTTAGAGATTATAGCTCTTGCTATTGTAATTCTTTGTAACATTCCACCGCTTAGCTCAAATGGATATCTATCCATAGTAGCTATATCAAGTCCCACAAGCTTTAACAACGTAGCTACCTTCTCATATATGATATTTTTATCAATACCTAGGGCTATTAATGGTTCCGAAACTATATCTTTTACCTTCATTCTTGGATCTACAGATGTAAGAGGGTCTTGAGCCACATATCCAATTCTCTTTATAATTTCTTTTCCTTTCTTAACATCTCTATAAATATCTATACCATCAATATATATTGTACCTTTATAAGGTTTGACCAACCCTATAAAACTCTTTAATATAGTTGTTTTACCTGAACCACTTTCACCAACAAGCCCATAACATTCACCTTGGTTAATAGAAAATGAAACACCTTTAATTATATCTATATTTTTATGTCCAATGCCCCAAAGCTTTGATGCTCTATAACCTATCCACAAATTATCTACATTTACAAACTTTTTTGAATTCTCCAACATGCAGCACCATTATATTGATTTATATAATACATTTTTGGTTTCTCAATACATTTATCAAAATAATATGGACATCTAGAAGCATATACACATCCTTTAGAATTGTTTCTTAATTCGTTATCAAAATGTTTAAAATTGGTGTAACTTAGATTTGCTGCATCTATAAGCTCTTTGGTATATGGATGTAGAGGATTTGTTAAAATATCTACAGCCCTCCCAATCTCTAATATGCTACCCATAAACATTACTGCTATAAAGTTACATAAGGCTGAGGCAAACAATATATCATGTGTTATTACAATTAATGTTTTCCCTTTGCTAATAATGCTCTTTAAAAGATTTAAAACAGCACCCTTAAGATAAGCATCTAGGTTACTTGTAGGTTCATCTGCAACAATAATTTCAGGGTTTATAGCTATAGCAAGCGCTATAGCTACTCTCTGGCTCATCCCACCTGATAATTGATGGGGATATTTATTTAACACATCATCTGAGAGACCAACAGATCTAATAGCTTCTAAAGCTATTTCAAAGGCTTTTTTCCTTGAAATGGATTTAAAATGATGTTTCAATATATCAAGAAATATAGATTCTATCTTTAGGTATGGGTTTAGAGATGCTATTGGATTCTGCGGTATTCTAACAGCAATATCTCCTCTTATACCACTATAATTCAGTCTATCATTATCAATAACTCTGTTGTTATATATTTCAAGATATCCTTTTGTTACAACATATGGTGGTAAAAGACCTACAACAGCATTGCCAAATGTTGTTTTACCTGAACCACTTTCACCAACAATACAATATGCTGTGTTGTTTGGTATATCGATGTCTATTCCATTTAAAGCCCATAAAATCTTCTCTCCTTCATCATAACCTATATAAAGGTTTCTTGCTCTTATAGCAATATTGTTTAGAACCATAGTCTCCATCTCCTCTTTAACCACGGGCTTATATACTCACTTAAACCATCTCCTAATAGGATTAAGCCAAAAGCTGTTACCGCTATAAATAGCCCTGGAAAGAAGCTTATCCACCAAAAGGTTCTAATATATCTAACACCATATCCAACAATCATGCCCCAGTCTGGTAGATCTATAGAGGTAAGAGAGGCAGCACCTATTAGAAAGTTTATAGAGGTTATTTCTACTAAAACAGAGCTTGAGTCTGTTATAGCCTCAACAAATATTAGTGGAGCTACATTGGGCACTATATGCCTAAACATTATATATGTTCTTGGAAAGCCCATGGCTTCACAAATCCTTATAAAATCTAATTCTCTAAGCTGTCTTACTAAGATATATGTAAGCCTGGCATACCATGGGCTCCAAGTAAGAATAAGAGCTAGTATAACTGATTGCATACCCCTACCTATAATGGTTATAAATGCAGCTGCTAGAACCATAGATGGAATTATTATGAAAAGCTCCATGACATATGTAAATATTTTCTCTATATAGATATTAGAATATCCTGCTATTACACCCATTAAAATACCTAAAGCTATACTGGTTATTATAACAGATACCATTTGGATTAATGCTAGATGTGCACCTACTAAAATTCTACTTAGAAGATCTCTACCCATATCATCTGTTCCAAATAGATGGTATATAGATGGGCAATTAAATGGGATACATGGAGCTAGTCCCTGTCTTTTCATAGCATCTTCAGTAACTATACCCCATCCCTCTAAATAATAAGGAGGTGAGATAAGGCCTATGACGCTTAAAATGGATATTGTTAAAACTATTGTGAATCCTATTAAGAATTTTCTATTAAATCTAAGCAAACCTAGAAAAACCCTTATTGGAGATTTAACTCTGTAACTATAACGCTTAACATAACTATTCATATCCTTACCCTCGGATCAGAAACTACTTGAATTATATCAGAGATTGTGTTAATGATTATAAACAATATTCCTGTTACAGCTAGCAACCCTATTATAAGTGGGTAATCATTATATGGAATAGCTTTAACAATTGCACTACCTATTCCTTCTCTATTGAAAATATTTTCAACGGTTGCTGCATCTATAATGCTATATGCAAATGTTATTCCTTGTAACTGTGAAACAGCGGGGATAATGCCTCTTAATGCATATTTATATACAATCTTATTTCTTGGAAGACCAAAAGATATTGCTTGCTTTACATATTCTTCATGTAGTTTTTCAGATAAGGAAAATCTGATAACTCTTATCGTAAGAGCTGTTGGATATAAAGCAACTATCAATGAAGGTGGTATAATTCTTATTAATACATCTATAAATATATCTATTCTTCCATTTATAAGACTATCTATTATATAAGAACCTGTTACATAGTTTATCGATAATGTATAATCAGGTGCTATACGTCCAAATATATTTATTCCTAAGCTTTGCAGAAGTACTGAAAATATTATTGCTATCCAAAATCTTGGAAATGAAATAAAAAGCGATGATATTAAATACAATATTTTATCTATCAAATAACCTCTATATAGAGCTGATATAACTCCTAAGAATATACCTATAGGTACAGCTATAGAAAACGATATTATTAAAAGCTCTAATGAGGCAATAAGATTTCTAGTAATAACCACTATTATAGGCTGTTTAAATCGTAGCGATAGCCCCCAATCACCACTAAAAAACCTATTTACGTGAATATATATTTGTATATATAGAGGCTTATTTAAGCCCAGTTCATTTTCAGCCATTTTTATAGCTTCTTCAGCTTTTGGTCCTCTAGGTCTACCCGCCCATGTATATGCCGGATTTCCAGGAGATAGATATATAAGGATATATGTAAGTACTAGAATTCCTATAACTATAGCAAAAGCTGTTGCTAGTCTTCTAATAATATAGTTTAATGTCAACATTTTTCTTCTTTTACCTCAAGACACCACCTCAACATATTGAAAGAATATTACAAACATATATAGTGGATTCAATGCCTCATCTCTGATTAAAACCCTATCAGGGTCATAGATATATGGCTGAATAGAGTCAGCTATACTAATTGCTATAGCATCGTCAAACACAACTTTTTGAGCTTTATTATAAATCTCAATAGCTTTATCATAATCTATTCCCTCTAGCTGGAAAGCTGTGTCAATTAGCTCATCGTATTCTGGATTTGTATATCCACTCCAATTCCATTCAATATCAGCACTATGTAGAATATAGAGATAGTCATATGGTGTTGGATAGGTTGGCCACCAGTCATTTATTATCATATGTGGTGCATCGTCAGGATTTCTCCATACTGCTACCCCCTTCTCCTTTACTTGCTCCCACGGAAGAGCAACTATCTCTACATCTATACCTAGCTGGTTTAGAGAAGATTTTAAAAGCGAGGCAAATCGCTCTTCTTCTTCATATCCAGATGTTATAACAAGTTCTAGTTTTGTATTCGATATATTAAGCTTCTCTAGAATCTCCTTTGCTTTCGTAACATTGTACTCATACCTAAGATTTTCAACATAACCTGGATAGCCGTATGGTATTAATCCACTAGCTTCTTTAGCAAACCCTTGAAAAGCAAACTCTATTACCTTATTCCATGGAACTGCATATAGCACCGCCTTTCGAAAATCTGTTATATTTGTAGGCCATCTCTTAGCATTAAACATCAATATATAGTTATGAAATGTTGTTTGATTTATAATTTTGTAGCCTTGATTAAGCAGCCGATTTATATTTGCTTTAGCAACATTTGTAGCTATATGAATACTACCATCTAATAAACCTAGTTCTTGAGATGCTGGTTCCTCAACAATCTTTATAACTACAATCTCAGGAGCTTTTGAGTTGTTTACTATATCCCATCCCCACCAATCCTCAAATTTCCTTAAAACAACCTCAGATTCTGGTTTATACAACTCTATCTTATAGGGTCCGCTACCTACATCATTACCAGCTTCAAACCATAGCCTAATCTTTTCATCTATCATATCTGAAGCATTTGCATATCTAAGTAGATTAGGACTATAGATATAGGCTCCATAAGCTGAAGAGACTATTAGTGGTATAGGTACAGGATATTTTAATTTAAATAATATAGAGGTTTCATTAACAATAAATATATCTTCTAAGCAGTTCCATATCCACCCAGGCCCTATACCCTTCTCCTCATATATTAACTTACTTCTCAATATACTAAATCTAACAGCTTCGCTAGTTAGATATGTGCCATCATGAAATTTTACATTTTTTCTTAAATTAAATATCCAAGCTGTTTCATTTACCTTATTCCAGCTAATTGCAAGCGCTGGTTTAAATTCGTTTTTTATTGGATCATAGTATAATAGAGGCTCATATACATTGCTGAGTATAACAATACCTGTATCAAATTCTATACTAGGGTCTATACCAGTTATAGTATCTCTATATGCATATACAACAATTCTTTCCTTTGAGGTAGGTAGAGGAGTCTCTGTAGGCGATGTTATTGGAGTTGTTTCCACCTTTTTTTGAAGAGCTGCATAAGAAATTGCCAAGATTATTAAAATTAAAACTATTGTTAAGACTATATAACGCAACTTCATTTTTGATCGTAAAACTAAATATTTAGTGGCTTTTTAAGCTATGATTATACATCGCATCAGTTCTATGGGGTACATCACTTTTTCAGCAACCGGATTAATCATCATATAGATATATAATATAAAATTGTGTTACATGGTTTATTAGCCTAAAAATCCTCTGATTTTAGCTAAAGATAATATGTGGGGTTCTACTGGAGTTAATTCTATAAGTTTTTCATATAAATCCATAGGCTCATATTTTATACCCATTATATCCATTGCTTTATTTACCTTTAACACAATTTCTTTATCTAGCCTTTTTTCCGCTATATGGGGTGCATAAAACTGTGCTTCATATTCCCATTCTTTTCTTATATAAGGTATATACTTAATGATATAATCAATAATATCTTTTTTGTATGCCTCTATAATAAAGTCTGCATCTAGAAATAGTGGAGGAATTCCGAGAACATACCACGTCGCTGTATATACAATGGCTCTTGGTGTATGGAGCATCTTATCATCTAATACAATAATCCTACCATATTCTTTCCATGTCACTCTATCTCTTGTTGTTGGTATATTTGAAGCATATCTATTTACTATATCTATATATCTAGCTACTAAATGTCTATACATTGTTGTTGCATCTTCAATAAATTTAACTATATCAAGCTCAACTTTTTTTGGTGTTTTACCAATATTATTTAATAGCGTTGATTGTACTTTTTGATAATCTGTATATGTAACATCATATCTTACAGCCGATTGTATCGTTACTGTCGTGAAGCCTGTATACTGTTGCACCTCTATATCCACAAGTTTTGGATTATTGATGCCTCCTCTAAATGGTGGTGAGCCCATTCCTATAATAGGCTTTATATCCATATCAAGCTCCTTGTCCACTTCTATAATTTTGTGAAGTGCATATATCATAGATAATGCAGAAGCTATATGCCCGCTTTTTGTAGCTGCATCACTTTTACCTAGAAATACCCTCATATCTTTTAAATCAGCATCAAATTCATTTAAAATATTGTATAGGCTTAGAATATATTCATGTATATGCATCAATTTTGAAGAATCCTCGACAAGAGGTATTAACTGCATTATTGTACATGGTATTTTCATTTCTTCACATAAAACTCTAGATTTTCTTATTATTAATCTTTGAATTAATGCAACAACATCTATTGCTTCTGTCATCGGTAAAATTATCCATTTTACTGCTTGTGTACCTAGATATGTATATGAATAATAGTTTGCTATAAGTGCAGCTTCCAAAGTTAATGCAACTCTATCGAAATCCTCTAATCTAGGATTTGGTATTCTTGGGGTAACATAAAACTTCTCGCCAATAGGTATATCTAGACTCTTAGCCTTCATAACTATATCTTTAGGTTGCGCATAAGGTGTAAGTTTACCTTCATAATCTGACATAACCTCGTCACATCCATACATAGTATAGCTCTGTATCGCTTCATCAACCTCTTCCTGTGCTGTTATCTTCACAGCCGAATCTGGATGCTGGGTACACATAAGTCTTGGTATCATATCCCTCACATAACTATTGCTTAGCTCAGATATTGTTACTCTTATCTTAATCTATGAGTGCCCTATAATAACTTTATTGATTATTGTATCTGGATCTTTTAAAGCATGCCCCGTTGCTATAAGTACTACAACTTCATCTTTATCTATAATTCCATCATCAATTGCTTTTACAAGACCTGCAAAAGATGCTGCACTAGCCGGTTCAACTCCTATGCCTTCAAACATTGCCAGCGTTTTCATAGCATTTAATATTTCTTCATCAGTTACTGTTATAAAAGTGCCTCTAGATTCTTTAACAGCTCTCAATGCCTTTAACCAATTCACAGGCTTACCAATACGTATAGCTGAAGCTATAGTTTGTGGTTTATCTACTATACATAGTTTATCCATTTTTTGTTTCCATGTTATTGCAAGAGGAGCTGCTCCAGCTGCTTGAACCCCTATCATTCTAGGAAGCTTTTTAATTAAGCTATAGCTATAAAGCTCTTTAAACCCTTTCCAAATAGCTGATATATTGCCAGCGTTCCCTACTGGAACAACTACAACATCTGGTGGATATCCAAGCTCATCAAATATTTCAAAAGCTATTGTCTTCTGACCTTCTAAACGCCATGGATTATATGAATTTAATGGATATAGACTTCTATTACCATTTAAAACAACTTCTATAAATACATCCTCTAGAGCATCATCAAATACTCCCTCAACCTCCCTAATTTCCGCACCATGAAGCAATGCCTGAGCTATTTTCCCTTTAGCCACACCCCCTCTAGGCAATACAACAATACATTTTAATCCAGCTCTAGCTGCATAAGCGGCTGCGGAAGCTGCAGTATTTCCTGTGCTTGCAACAACCACTCCTTCAACTCCAATGTTTTTAGCTATAGTTATTCCTACAGTCATACCTCTATCTTTAAAACTTCCTGTAGGGTTACTACCTTCAAGTTTTATATATGGCTTAGAAAATTTAACTATATGCTTTAAAGATCTTGTCAATGGTATTAATGGGGTTCCACCTTCATTAAGCGATATAGGCTCTATCCCATCATCTAATGGCAAAAGCTCTTTATATCTCCATACACCAAATCTTCTACTTTTAGCTTTTTCCAAGCTAAAATTCGTTGTATTTGGCATTATTACTTCTAATAACCCTTTGCACTTAGGGCATATAAAAATCCATGGATCTGGATCATATATGTTATTGCATTGAATGCATTTTAATAGAACTTCTTCTCTAAATATCTTTCTAGACTTTTCTACATTTAAATAATCTATGTTTCCAAGATTTCCACCAAGGGCTATATAAAATTGCTTGGGTTTAAAAGCATTTCTATAAATTACTAGTAAAAATGTTGTTTCTCTTTGTATCCTACTAAGAAATAAGCTTCTTGTGAAATCTGTAGATTTCCACTCATAATATTTTAAATCAATACAATTAAAATATATTGAAAAGATGTGAAAATAAAAATTAACTTTTTAATACATTGATAACTCATTAATAGTATCTATTAATGCTCTTACAACATCTTTTGTCTTATTGTCTCCTCCTAAATCATATGTCCATATCTTCTTCTTTTCAAGCACTATATGGATTGCCTTCTCAATTATTTCAGAAGCCTTGATAAACCTATCATCTTTGTATTGATAACCTATATGTTCAAGCATCATTTTAGCTGATAATATTTCACCAACAGGATTTGCAATACCTTTCCCAGCTATATCTAGAGCTACACCATGTATAGGTTCAAACACAGCTATATCTCTACCTATTTGAGCAGAACCACATAAACCTAAGCTACCAACCATAGCAGCAAGAAGATCAGCTAATATATCACCATATAGATTAGGGGCGAGGATTACTTGCAGCTTTTCAGGGTTTTTAACAATGGTATAAGCAGCAGTATCAACTATTAATTCATCAGCTATAATATTTGGATATTCTTTAGAAACACTATAGAAAACTTCACGAAAGAGACCATCAGTCTCTTTTAAGATGTTAGCCTTGTGAATAACTGTAACTTTGTTAAAACCTCTATCTATAGCATATCTAAATGCATATTCAGCTACTCTTCTAGATCCATCAAAAGTTATTATTCTGAGGGATACTGCTTTATCCTTAAATCTACCTTCGATACCCACATAAACATCTTCTATATTCTCTCTAATAAGAACTATATTAAAATTCTTAGGTGATATACCTTCAAAACTTTTAAATGGTCTTATATTGGCATATAGATCTAATTCCTTTCTAATAATAATATTGACACTTTTAAACTCTTTAACACCAGGTGGAGTGTAAAGAGGGCCTTTCAATATAGCATCAAGTTCCTTAACTTTATCGAAAAAATTCTCTTCTATAGACCTTCCAGTTTTTTGAAAATAGCTATAACCTGCTTCTAACTCCACAAACGATATATCTAGATCTAATTCATTTAGAATATCCAATGCTGCACCAACAATTTCTGGGCCTATTCCATCGCCTCTCAACACTCCTATCTTATATTTCCTTGCCATGGTAGTTCACCATATCTTTTAATATATTCAACTATACCTCCAGCATTTAAAATTAGCTCAATAGATCTTGGATATCGCTGAATCTGCTCTACGACTCCTCTTGTGATGTTTTTTATATATCCCTCTACCAAGTTAACTTCTATAACATCACCATTTTGCGTTATATCAGGAATAACCTTAGCTATTATAACAGGTAGCCCAATATTAATTGAATTTCTATAGAATATATGTGCAAAGCTTTTTGCAACAACTGCTCCTATTCCAACTATTTTTAAAAGTCTAGGTGCATGTTCTCTGCTCGAACCTTTTCCAAAATTCTTTCCAGCAACTATTATATCCCCTGGTTTAACCATTTTATAGAACTCTGGTATAACTTCTTCAAATACATGGATAAGCATTCTATTAATATCATTTATAGCCTCAAACTTATATTTACCTGATATTATATGATCTGTACTTATATTATCGCCTAACTTCCAACATCTACCTTGTCTAATCATAGCTTAGCACCTAAGAAAGATATCTTCTTGGATCTGTTATCCTGCCTTCTATTGCAGAAGCTGCTGCTGTTGCAGGTGATGCTAGATATATCTTGCTTTCTTTATGTCCCATTCTACCTGGGAAGTTTCTATTAGTTGTAGAAATAGCTACCTCCCCCTCAGCTAATAAACCCATATGAGCACCAACACATGGCCCACATGTTGGCGGAGCTATAACACATCCAGATTCAATAAGTATATCTATGTATCCTTTTCTAAGAGCTTCTATATAGACTTTTCTAGAAGCTGGTGCAATAATACATCTTATTTTTTTATTTACCTTTCTACCCTTTAAAACTTTAGCCGCTACCTCAATATCTTCTAACCTACCATTTGTACATGAGCCTATAAAGACTTGGTCGATCTCAATACCTTCAACTTCATCAACACCTCTAACATTATCAACATCAGGTGGTGTTGAGACCATGGGTTCAAGCTTTGAAACCTCAACAGCTGTTTCATCAACATATTCTCCAAGGTTTTCCCCATCAACTTTCCTAAATACATCATATCCCTTCTCTTTTAACCAATTTATTGCAACTTCATCAACTGGGATTATAGCAGATTCAGCACTCATTTCAGTACACATATTTGTTATAACCATTCTTGCATCTATACTTAGAGATTTAAGTGTATCTCCATGGAATTCAACAGCTTTACCAATCATTCCATCAGTTTTAAAATCTCTTATAATACTTAATATTATATCCTTACTATAGACTCCTTTAGGCAATGTACCAGTTAATATAATTTTCATAGTCTCTGGAATTCTTAACCAAAGCTCTCCATATGCCATGGCAATAGCAGCATCAGTGCTACCCACACCCGTAGCATAAACTCCTATAGCCCCTATTGTTGGCGTATGACTATCAGCTCCTATAGCAATCATACCTGGTCTAGCTATACCATCTTCAACAACAACTTGATGACTTATACCATATCCAACATCAAATAAATTTACACCATATTTCCTAGCAAAAAACCTCATTTTTCTATGAACAGAAGCTGCAGCTATGTGAGGTGCTGGAGCTGAATGATCTATAAAGAAATAACTTTTATTTGCTGCTACAAGTTTTTTGATATTTAATTCATTTTCAATAACATCTATAACAAGAGGTGCTGTACCATCTTGAGCATAGATTATATCTATCTTAGCTATAACTATTTCCCCTGGTGTTACATCCTTTCCTAGTATATGGGATACAATTCTGTCTATAAGTCCCATTTGCTATCATCCGCTAGATTAGATATAAAAATAATAATGAATAATATCTATTGTTTTCTACCATTATAACTTTTTTGTTCTATCTACTTCAGGGAAATACTTTTTCGCAATTAAAAACATTTCATCATCTGATAAAGGCTCTGTTCTATTGCTTCTATTATAAAGCTCTACGATGTCATTATATATATAGTTTATTCTTTGATCATCCTTGTTTAAGTGGTTTAGCCCAAGATAGTTTCTAAGCCATAGTAATATAGCTGATCTACCCGAATATGGTGTTATAGCTACACTATAAGGTATTCCCAATACCTTTATAGGGTCAAATGGCAAATAAACTTCGGGATTTTTAAGAAGTCCATCTGCATGTATACCAGCTTTTGTTCGAAATGCATTCTTACCAATAATCGGATAATGCTCTATAAGTTTATGCCCCATACGCTCAAACAAATCCACGATTCTAGGTAATGCTTTTAAATTAATGTCGCTTTGCCCTTTTAATCCAGCATAGTGTATAGCCATAACTTCAAGTGGACAGTTCCCTGCTCTTTCACCAATACCTAAAAGTGTACAATTAGATGCTGCTGCACCATATATCCATGCAGATAAATGATTTGCTATAACAAGTCCGAAGTCGTTATGTCCATGAAACTCTATATATTCTTGTGGTATATTTGTAGCTTTTCTTATGCTTTGTATTATCATTGGAATTCCTCTAGGCAGTGGTACCTCTGGAAATGGAAGGCCTAGGCCAAGGGTATCTGGCAACTTTATCTTTATTGGAACTCTATATTTTTCGCTTAGCATAAGAAGCCTTTTTATAAATGGTATTACAGCACCATTTATATCAGCTCTAGTTATATCCTCTAGTGAGCATCTAATTGTTATACCATGGCTTAAAGCTTTTTCAGCAACCTCAAGATATTTCTTAAAGACTTCTTCACGTGCGGCATTGAATTTGTATTTGATGTGATAATCTGATATGGACATAAGTACAACTGCTTCATCTATTTTAGAATCCATAACTAGTTGAAGATCTGATGATGTGGCTCTTATCCATCCTATAACCTTGGGATATCTATATCCATAGCTTAGAAGCCTTTTAACAACCTCTCTATCTTTTTCAGTATAGAGAAAAACCTCTGTGCTATCAATAGCCCCTCTACCACCTATATCGGCTAAAAGCTCATATATTTTTTCACATTCTTCAACAGTAAATACCCTCCAACCTTGCTGGCCATCTCTAAGAGTTGTATCAGTTAAATATATCTTGCTTAGATTCTCAGATAAATCTGAAGAAACTATAAACCGTGGAACATCTACAAATGGATATATGTCTCTATAGTATACTTCACTATTATCTCTATCTATCTCCATACTATAGCACCGCTTATGTTTATAGTTTCTAGATCTACTGTACAGACTTTAAATAAATATCTAACCATGAGATGGTGCAGATTCTAGGAAAGCTCCAAATAAAAATCTGTATAGTTTATAGCATAAAATATGTAGATATAGTACTAGTTAAAGTAGGATTTTTCTCTATATACCTGTTAACACTTGTTTAAATTGTATTTATCAGCTAGATTTATATACCTAAATCCTAGTAAAAAGCTTTTCTAGCGGTGGTAGATCTTTGTCGGAATGCAATCTGTACTTATAATTGATAGAGTTTCAGAGAAATTCTTAGAGGGTCTAGCACATAAAGGTTTTAGTATTGATTATAGACCCGGGTTAGATAAAAAAGAAGTTTTAGAGGTTATAGGCAATTACAATATTCTGGTGTTTAGAGGTAGACTCAAAATTGATAGAGAGATAATAACAGCTGGTGAAAAGCTTAAAGTATTGGCTAGATATGGTATCGGGCTAGACAATGTTGATGTTGACTATGCTATTAAAAGAGGTATAGCTGTTGTGAATGCACCAAATGCTTCCTGTGTAAGTGTAGCTGAGCTGACAATAGGCTTTATAATAATGCTTTTTAGAAATCTCTATGAATACATAAACTTGGTTAAATTAGGTGAGTGGCCAAAGGGTATGTTTATTGGAAGTGAGCTCTATGGTAAGAAAATAGGTATTATAGGTTTTGGAAGAATTGGCAGTAGGGTTGCAAGATATGCAAAAGTATTTAAAATGGATGTTCTTGTATATGATGTAAGAGATGTTTCTAGAGATGTTGAGGAGATAGGTGGTAGGCAAGTAGATATATATGAACTTTTAAGGCAAAGCGATGTAATAACACTGCATGTACCCTTAACACCTCTTACATATCATATGATTGACGATGATGAGTTATCACTTATTAGAGATGGTGCTATACTTATTAATACAAGCAGAGGTGAGATTGTTAATACAAGAGCTCTTATAAGACATATAGATAGATTAGGTGGAGTTGCTCTTGATGTTCTTGAACAAGAGCCTCCAAGAGACGAGTTATTTAGAAGACTTATAGCTCATCCTAAAGTTATCGTTACTCCTCATATAGGTGCTGAGACTAGAGAATCTATGGATAGAATAGCAGAAGAGCTTTTAAATAATATACTTGATGCAGTGAAATGGCTATGAAGTATCTAACACCAGGACCTGTCCAACTACCTGAAATAGTTATAAAATCTATTGCTAGGCAGCCACAGTTCCATAGAACAGATGAGTTTAAAGAACTATTTAAAAATGTAATAGATAAACTATCTAGAATAGCATATGGAGCACCCATTATAGCTCCTGGTACTGGAACTTTTGCAGTTGATATGATGGTATATAACTATGTTAATCCCAATGAAAATGTCGTTGTACCAATATATGGTGAGTTTAGTGAGAGATTAGCAGAGTCTCTAGAGAGTAGAGGTGCTGTTGTACATAGAATTAAATGGGATGTTAGAAGCGCCCCACCGCATGATGTTGTTGAGGATTTCTGTAAAAAAATAGGTAATGTGAAGGCCATTGCTGTAGTGCATAATGAAACCAGTACAGGTGTGACAAACAGATACATTGAGAAAATCCAAGATGTTGCTAATAATATAGGAGCTATATTGTTGGTTGATAGTGTATCAGCATTACCTGCTGAACCAATAAAGAGAAGAGTTGATGTTATTGCAACAGCCTCTCAAAAAGCATTTCTAGCACCACCTGGTGCTGCAATACTGTTTATATCTAAAGAGCCTAGAGCCTATAGCTTTATTCCTCCATCGATGAATATACAGAAGTATCTTAAAATGGCTCCAAGAAACGAAACACCATATACACCACCAATAAACGTTATATATGGTCTTGATGCATCGCTTAGCTATATACTTGAGATAGGCATTGATAGATATCATGAGATTCATAGAGAAAGAGCAGAGTTTCTATATAATTCAATAAAACTTGAACCTATTCCTAAAAAACAATTCAGAAGCTATACTGTAACAGCATTCTATACAGATAAGCCAAGAGAAATTATCTTAGAACTAAAGAAATGTGGCTATATAATAGCTAGTGGAATGGGTGAGATTAAAGATAAGTCAATAAGAATAGGTGTTATGGGAAGCATCACATTAGATGATTTAAATAAAGTAGTAGAGGTTGTTAATAGAGTTGTGGATAGATAAGGATCTTTGTATACTTTGTTTAGTATATTCAAGGTCTAAAGACCTAGCAACATTTAATAAAGGTAATGAGATGCCAAAACTACTTAGATATATCGCTGAGATAATTGAACATGAAAATAGCAGAACTGAGATATTTACAAAAACATATAACCATATAAAATTGTTATTGAACTCGCCAGATCCATATAAAGATATAAAGAAGAGGTTAACTGAAGTTGGAAAGAGAGTGGCTACTATAATCAGAAAGTATTTAAATGAAAAGAATTGGGATATACATGAAGCATTGAAAATCTCTGCAGCTGCAAATATCATAGACACATCTGTTATTGGCTATGAGCCTAAAAACCTAGAAGAGGCTATATGGGATAAGCCAGCAATAGACGAATATAACTACATAGAGATTCCAAAAAACAGAAAAATATTTATTGTATTGGATAATTCTGGCGAAGCAGAAATAGATCTTATATTAGCAGAAACACTTATGAGAAACGGCTATAATATAGCTATAGCTGTTAGAAAAGAAGCTTACGAAATAGATGTAACGATAAATGACATAAAAGATGCTATTTCTAACCAAAATATAGAAATTATAGAAACACCAAGAAACATTTCACCAGTAGCTTATTTAAAAAATGGCTTTGCTATAGTAAAAGGAATAGCAAACCTAGAGACATATACAGAAATAGAGCAAGAAACCATAGAAACACTACATCTCTTTAGAGCAAAATGTGAAGTTCTTGCTAAAATATTTAACGTATCTAAGAATAGCCCACTAATCATAACCGGTGAAACTATAAAACGAAAATACATAAATAGAAACTGTAAATAAAAAATGAATTGTTGTTTGTTTAAAAATAATAAA
>Ga0185307_1000104_pt1 | contig 59549 bp, 59 predicted proteins | sample LHCtaG_FD_128010 | JGI IMG/M metagenome (GOLD analysis project Ga0185307, IMG submission 128010) | Hot spring microbial communities from Little Hot Creek, USA to study Microbial Dark Matter (Phase II) - LHC4sed_matched (SPADES... | ecosystem: Environmental > Aquatic > Thermal springs > Hot... | reverse complement strand
ACCATTCACTAACTTCTTTTGCGGAAGCGAAATAACAATTTTTATCATATTTAACTACATCTATTACCTTCTTCACAACTGGTAGATATTCGCTACTTCCTAATAAATGGGTGTGAATACTAAAAACAATTAAGCCGTTTATTTTTTTAAGATTTTCAACATATTTTTGATAATAAAGAAATAAGCTATCTTTGTCTTTTATATTATTTCTTACCATCAAATCATAATCATCAGGAATTGTTTGGGGAATCTTTATTAATGAAGAATAATAAGGAAGAAAAGGAATACCTAATTGATATTCGGAAAGGATATAAGAAAAACCAGCATCTTTAAGGATGACTAATGTTACACTATCATACTCTAATAAAGGAGGGTGAAAGCCGTAAATTTTCTTCTTTAACCGCTTCTCTAACCATCTCTTACCATTAAGGATTATTCTTTGTTGTTCCTTATACTTTTTTCCCTTTAATGGTTCGTGTTCAGCACCATGCAAAGCAAATTCAATATCGTTAAGATTATTTTCTTTAAAATCTTTTAATCCCGGTACCAGAAAAAAGAAGGTTCCTTTGGTAATAATTTTTTTAATTGAAAACCAATTTTCACCCTGATGTTCCACATCGCAGCTAAAAATAAAAGCATATTCTTTATCCTTAGGCCAATATTTCAGTTGAACAATTGGTCTTTTGGTTAGCCAATAGAAAGCGTTGGCTAAAAGTTTCTTAATGTTATTTTGAGTGAACGAATCGCCGGTCAGACTAGTAAAGGAAAAACCAAAGGCAACGTATCTGCCTTTATTGTAATATCCATAAACAATCGCTTCCTTACCCAATTTATAATAACCACAAACGTTTACTCTTTTTTCTACCGGTTTTAAAAAATAACTTCTTTCGCCAATAATACCTAAAAAATCGCCAACTCTCATATTGTAAGTAACTGGTGTTTCCCCTTTTAAATAAATCTCTTGATAACCGGTATCCTCTTGCTCTACCGGAATAACGCCAGCAATATGACTCAAAAGGGAAATATTTCCTTTGGTTTGCGGATTCTTTATTAATAAAATTCCTTGCCCTTCATAAACTTTTTCCTTAATAACTTTAGCAATTTCGTTATCATATTTAGTTTTTTCCAACAAAATAATTACCCCTGGCTTTAAATTCTCTATTTTCTTTGTTTCAACAATTTCGTAATCTATTTCGGGAATTTTTTCTAATATTCCTTTTAAGATTGCTATCTCATTATCAAAAATGAAATCATTATTAACAATTATATGAACTGTCAAAGGCAAGGGTTCTTCGTTTTTGAAAGAAAAATATAAAGTATCAAAAGAAGAAAAAGCTATTATTTCTTTATTTGATTGGTGAAAATAGTCAACTTTACCAATTACCAATTTTGTTAAATAAAAGGCAGTAAGTAAGAATAAAAGGAAGATAAAACTAAGTAAAAAGAGAATCCAAAAATTAATCTTTTTCATCTTCTTTTGGTTGATAACGAATAAAAATTTCTTCCTCCTCCTCTTTTATTTCTTTGTTAACAACCTCTTTTTTATTTGCTCTTAATCGAAAAAGAATATAAATAATCAACGAAAAAATTAAAGTAATAAGGGTAACCCCCAAAACAATTGCCGAAAGCACAGTGACCACTTCGTTCATGCTTTTTCTTTTATCAAATAGCCATTTAACTTACCAGTAATTTTTATTCTTTGCCAACTCATTCCTAAATTTAAAATTTCTTCTAAAAAAGCAAAGACTTTAATCGTATCAATTAATAAAAGATAGTAAAGCCGATAAATTAAAACAAGAAATGGCAAATAAAAAAAGGTAATTTTTTTGTTTTGATAAGCATGGTTTTCACTTTTTTTATCACTGGTATAGGCAAAACAAGCAGAACTGAAATCAAGAAGGGTTAAAGAAAACCACCAGATAAAAAGAAAAGGAATAAAACCATAAAGAAGCGCCAAGAAAGTAAAAAACAAATGGGCGATCAAATTCATTGCTGGCCAGAAAAAGGCTTCGTAAATTAATAACCAATAACTTAAAATTAAAGAAAAAGAGGAAGAATGTTGATAAAATAAATCATGGTTTTTCTTCACCGCTTGCAAAATTCCCCTTGTCCAGCGATATCTTTGTTTTAAAAGACAATAAATATTTTCCGGTGCCTCCGTATACACCACCGCTTTAGGTTCGTAAATCACTTTATAACCTGCTCTTAATATTCTTAATGTCAAATCGCAATCTTCGGCATAAATATTGCCATTATATAAACCAACCTCCTCTAAAACTTCTCTTCTAAAAAAACCAATTGCTCCCGGAACGATATTCACTTTATTAAGAAAACTTAAAGCCTGCCGAGTAAAATTTAGCCCTTCCAAATACTCTAACGCCTGCAGTTTTGTAAAAATTTTGTCTTGATTCCAAATTTTCACATTACCAGCAACTGCTCCCACTTTTTTATCTTGAAAATGGCGCACTCCAAAAAGTAAAGAATCCTTGGTCAATACGCAGTCGGAATCAATACAAACAATAATTTCCCCTTTGCTTTCGGCAAAAGCTCGATTCAGTGCTTTAGCCTTCCCTTGATTTTCCTGACGGAAAAATTTTATCTTCACTGTTTTCTCTTTTTCTAAAAATTGATAAACTATCTGAGAAGAACTATCTTGCGAACCATCATCAACAATGATAATTTCATATTTTTCTTTTGGATAATCCAAATTTAACAAAGAAGTAATCACTGTGGCCAACAATTTTTCTTCGTTATAAACCGGTATTAAAATTGATACCATTTTTAGATTATCTTTTGAAAATTCTTTTTGATAACGAAAATGAAAAAGTAAGGAAAAAACAAGAATTAAAAGATAGCGGAAAAGCAAAAGTATAAAAAAGGTCAAAAGCATAACGCTTAAACTTAACATAAAAATATGAGAATAACTTAAATTAATCTTTTCTTTTATAAACCTTAAAAGATAAAAACAACTAATGATAATGATTACTAAAAGAATTAAAGTAATAAAAAATTTTTTCTCTCGCATCTCACCAGAGATAGCTAAAATTAAAACTAATTTCGCCAATTTTATAATAATAAGTTTCGCTGTAGCGACCACTTATTAAAAACTTTAAAGTCTTTACCAATTTTATTTTAAAAGCTGCCGCAATATTCTTTTCTAAAAACCGATGGTCCATTGGTTTCCCCAATTTAAAAAAAGCTTCCCAATTTTCGTTAAAAATATTGAGAAAAAGTGAATGAACTTCATAAAATTTCGGTGACCAATATTCTTCCTTTTGCAAATGATAGCCTAAAAAATGGTACTCGTAACCACATTTTAAGTTATTCATAAATAAAAAAAAGAAACGAAAATTACCATTATTTAATTCGTTTTCATCCCGATAAAAAGCATAACGATAACCTCCTTCAAAACCTAAAAAATCAAAAGGCCGATAAGCCCAAAAACCAAAAAGTTCGTCACTTGTTAGTAAATTGTAACAAGTATTTATTTTATAGACTTCTTCCCAAATTGGTTTTTTGTTATAGGCTAAATTTATCGCTAATTTTTGATTTTCATAATCCACACCACAGCCATAAAGAATTATATCTGCGCTTTTCTTTATGGCTAAATAATGAATATTCAAATTAAGGCTCACTTCTTCAGAAAGATTAATTTTATTATTTAAACCAATTTTATTTATTATTCTTAAACTTTCTTTTTCTCGGCATTGTTGCCATTCATAAAAAAGGCTGTTTGTTAATTTATTCTCCACAAATTGACAAGAAGATTTTAACAAAAATCGCTGCCAACCTTCGTTTGTCTGTTGATAAGCAAATAATGGTAAGAAAGCATACTTCAAAAATTTATCTTTTTTCTCTTCAGTCTTATTAATTATCTTTTTTAAACGTTCCATTTCTTGAGCAATATCTTCACTTTCAGGATAAAGATTTTTTAATTGTTGATAAATTTTATAAGCATTAAGATAATTCCCTTGCCATTCATAAATCTTTGCTTTTGTTAAACTAATTTTTACATCGCTCGTTTCTTTTTCTAAACTGTCTAAAATTGCTAATGCCTTTTCATAATTTCCATTCCAACTATAAGTTAAACCTAATTCGTAAAGGGCTTTTTTATCTTCCGGAAAATAACGCAAATATTTTTCGTAATAAAAAACAGCTTTATTTAAAAAACCTAACCAACTGGCGACTTGAGCCACTTCGTAAAATATTTTTTTATCAGTGGTATCTTTTTTTAAAAAGGCTTCATAAAAAATAAGACTTTTAAAATAATCACCTTCTTCCTTTGCTTTCTTCGCTTTTAATAAAGTATCTAAATAAGTTATCCCCGGCTTTTTTATTAGTTGATCTCCCTTTTTTCTTTTACGAGAAATAAATGAAGGATTATTATTTTGTGATAAAGAATCAGTAAGATTTAATTCTAAAAAAATCTTTTTCTTCAGCGTCTGCGCTTCTTTATCATGGGGATTTTTTTCTAAATAGTTATTTAAATAATAAATTGCTTCTAAATATATTCCTTTTTGGTACAATTCTTTAGCTTTCTCCAATTGGTTATTAGTAAAAAGAACAAAGATAATTAAAAAGAAATTCATAAAATTTTAATAAGTTCTTCTAATGTTTGAAAATCTTCTGGATAATGGTAAATAAAGTTAGTAATTTTTATTCCTCCGGCAATTTCTTCTTGGTTAATGATTTTTTTACATTCTTCCAGCTTTTCTTTATTATCTAAAAATAATAGATAAATTTTATCCTGATATCGCATCCCAGGAACTTTTATTCCGTTTTCTTTCAAGACCTTAGTTATCCGATGAAGAAAAATTCTCTTTAAATGTTCATTAAACTCAAAACTAATCGAAAAACCAAAAAGGAAGAAATTAATTTTTTGGGTAATTAAATTAGCTAAAATTCGGCAAAATCCTTGATAATTATAAAGACCGGTATACTCATCCTGGTCAGCTAAATCTTGAGGAAATTCGGAAATAGAAATCACTTCTTTTTCTACTTGCTTTATTCCGTGAGAAAAACGCGAAAATAAATGGTAGTTATTATTTTCATAAAAAATAACACCCGCGGCAATTTCTTTTAAATAAGAAAAAATTTCATTATTTTCTTCAACAAATTTTTTTATTAAAGAAAAAAACCCTATACAGGAACATTCTTTCAGTATTTGGAAAACTTCAAATATCTCTTTATAAAGTTTTTCTAAATTTTGTAAATTAAGAAAATAATCAAAGTTTTCAATTATTAATAATTTAGCTGATTCTTTAACTAAAATTTTTTTTAAAACAGATAAAGCAGTAAGAATTTTTTTATCATCCTTGATCCTAAGAAATTTCGGGTTAATAAAATGAAGCGCTAAAAGATTTTTTTTAATATATTCATTGGTATTTGGTATTATTTTTTGAATATAATTTAAAAAATTTTCAGTATCTAAAGAAGTAAAATAAAGAACTGCTTGACCAGCTATTAAATTTTTATGAGTATATTTTAGAAGAATTTCGTTATTTATTGTTTCTTTTTCCGAAATTAAAAGGTAAGGGTAGCCTACACGAAAACCACCCCAATTGTCATCAATTTCTTTAATACCTGTCTTTAAAAAATCAGGCATCATTACCCAGTCCTCAATAATATTGAGTATTTTATTTATAAACAATAAAAATGTCAACAATAAAAAATTACAATAACTTCTTAATTTTTAAACAGTTAGCAAAAAGACTGAGCTAAGAGGAGGGAAGGGATTGCTTCTTCTCTAAATATTTTATTGCTGCTAATCGGGCTAAATCTCTTATTCTTTTTATGTAATTTATCCTTTCGGAAACACTAATAACACCTCGAGCTTCTAAAAGATTAAAAATATGAGAACATTTAATCACAAAGTCATAACCGGGATAAACCAAACCTTTCGCTAATAGCCTTTGGGCTTCTTTTTCGTAAAGATTAAATAATCTTACATATTCTTCCGGAATAATTTCTTCAAAATTAAAATGCGAAAATTCTTTTTCATTTTGGAAATAAATATCGCCCCAGGTATCCTTCCCATCCCATTGAATATCAAAAATTGAAAAAACTTTCTGTAAAAACATAGCAATCCGTTCTAAACCATAGGTAATTTCTACCGGAATAATTTTCAAATCTAAACCACCCATTTGCTGAAAATAAGTAAATTGAGTTATCTCAATTCCATTAAGTTCTACCTGCCAGCCTATTCCCCAAGCTCCTAAGGTTGGCGATTCCCAATCATCTTCAATAAATTTAATATCATTATTTTTTAAATCGATACCAATAGCTGTCAAACTTTTTAAATAAATTTCTTGAATATTTTTGGGTGCTGGCTTTAAAACTACTTGCAACTGCCAATATTGTTGAACTCTCAAAGGGTTTTTGCCGTAACGACCATCTCGAGGTCTCTTTGATGGTTCAACATAACAAACTCGCCAAGGTTTTTCATCCAAAACTTTAAAAAAAGTAGCTGGATTAAAAGTTCCTGCACCAACTTCAGAATTATAAGGAGTAAAAATGAGGCAACCTTGATTTTCCCAAAAAATTTGTAAAGTTAAAAAAATTTCTTGAAAACTTTTTATACTCATAAACCCAATTCCTTATCAATATCCTGCATTGCTTTTAAACAGATTTCAATAAAATTTTCTAAACTCAAGCCAAGCTCTTCACATTTTTTGATTTGTTCGCGATTAGCTCCGGCAGCAAATTTTTTCTCTTTAAAACGGCGTAATATAAATCCTACATCTAAGCTTTTCAATTTTTTTTCTGGATGCATCAAACAAGCAGCGATGATAAGACCGGTTAAAGGGTCAATTGCATAAATCGATTTTTCTAATTTATTTTCGGGTATCTTTTTCTCACAATGAGCCAAAATTCCGTTTAAGACTTCTTGATCGGCAAAGTTCTCTTTTTTTAAAATCTCAACTGTTAAAATACCATGTTTTTCCGGCTGTCTATTGGTTTCTTCGTAATCTAAATCGTGAAGCAAACCGCAGAGTCCCCATTTTTCTTCGTCTTCGTTAAAATATTTTGCTAAGGCCTTCATACAAGCTTCCACGGCTAATAAGTGTTTCTTAAGATTTTCATTTTTTACATGCTGATTGATCAATGTTAAGGCTTCTTCCCTTTTCATTTTTTTATTTTAATTAAATATTATTTATCTTCAAGATTTTCTTTTATTATTTTTCTAAATTTTTCTTTTTCTTTACTTCTTTTGTATGCCTTTTTATTCTTAAAAATTTTTGTTGGCTTTACAATCCTTTTCTGCCGTGATAATGATTTTACTAGTTGATAACGAGAAACTCGAAAACCAATTTTCTTTTTCATTGATTAATCAAAAAATAATAAAAACCTGGAATAGTAAAAAGTAAACTATCAATCCGGTCTAAAAAACCACCGTGAGCAAGTAATAAATTTGAACTATCTTTAATTTTCACTTCCCTTTTCATTAAAGATTCTAATAAATCACCAAGAAATGCCAAAAGACTTAATGAGACTCCTAAAAGCAAAAGATTTTTAAGAGGAAAAAATTTCTTCAAATAGAAAAAAGCAAAAAAAATAGAAAAAACGATACTAAATAACAGCCCTTCCCAACTCTTATTAGGACTTATATCCTTAGCAATTTTATGTTTACCAAACAAACTACCAAAAATGTAAGCAATTGTATCGTTAAACCAAGTGAAGAAAAAAGGAAATAAAAATAACCAATGAGAAAAATTTTTTTTTAATATAAAATTTTTTAATAAAAAAATGTGAGCGGGTAAGATACCCAAATAGATAAAGAAAAAAAGACCAAAAATTAAATTTTCAATAGAAATTGGTCTTCTTAATAAAGTTATTATTGTTAAAATAACAAAATAATAAAATAATATTAAATTAATATTTTTTTGAAGATAAAAAACAGTTAAAAGAAGAATATTTAAAAAGGGATAAAAATAAAAAATCCAACTAAAATTATAAAATTTCAATCGATAAATTTTTAAAAGTTCGTAGCCAGCAATAAATAAAAAAATCTGTAAATAAAGGAAAAGAAAAAAATTATTAAAAGAAGAAATTATTAAAAGCCCCCCAAAAAGAAGAGCAATAATTGATCTTTTTAAAAAATCACTCAAATTCTAAAACTCTTCCGAATTTTCTTTTTCTTTTTTGGTAATCTTCAATCGCCAAAATTAATTCTTTTTCCCGAAAATCAGGCCAAAGAGTAGGAGTAAAATAAAATTCGGTATAAGCTGATTGAAAAAGTAAAAAGTTAGATATTCGTAATTCTCCACCGGTTCTTATTAGTAAATCGGGATCGGGAATTTCGGGGTCGTAGAGAAATTTTCTAAATTCCTTTTCATCAAGTTTTTCTGGCTCCATTTTTATTTTCAAAATTTTCTTTACAGCCTCTACAATTTCTTGACGACCACCATAACTCAAGGCTAAAACCAAAGTTAAACCATTATTATCTTTAGTTAAGTTAATTAATTCTTCTAAATTCTCCTTAACTTCTTTAGGCAACTTTTCAATTTGGCCAATTGCCTTTACACGAACATTATTTTCGTATAATTCTTTAGCTTCACTTTTTAACAATTTTTTCAATAATTGCATCAAAGCATTCACTTCACTTTTGGGTCTTTCCCAATTTTCGGTAGAAAAGACAAAAAGGGTTAAATATTTTATTCCTAATCGGGCACAACCACGTACCACCTCCCTAACCGCCTCCACACCGGCTTTATGACCAAAATACCGAGGAAGATTTCTTTCTTTCGCCCAACGCCCGTTGCCATCCATGATAATAGCAATGTGGGTAGGAATCTTTTGCACTACTCTTCTAAGATTTCTTTTTCTTTCTTTTTTAGAAGTTCTTCTATTTTTTCGGTGAATTCATCAGTAATCTCTTGAATTTTTTTGATTCCTATTCGACCATCATCTTCGGAAATTTTTTTTTCCTTTTCCAATTTTTTTATTTCATCATTAGCATCTCTCCTAATATTTCTAATAGCAATTTTAGCATCTTCGGCTAGTTTGGCACATAATTTAATAAGTTCTTTACGTCTTTCCTCAGTTAAGGGTGGAATAGGAATTTTAATTAAAGAACCATCTATTTTAGGTGTAAGTCCTAATTCAGCTTTATAGATAGCTTTTTCGATTTCTGCTACCGCATTCTTATCCCACACCTGGATAACTAACATTCTTGGTTCAGGTACATAAATATTAGCCAATTGTTTTAAAGGAGTTAGATTGCCGTAATAATCAACCTTAATTCCATCTAAAATCGCTGGATTGGCGCGACCAGTTCTAATTTTTGCTAATTCTTGACTAAGCAATTCATAAGTCTTTTGCATTTTATTTCTTGCGATTTTATAGATTTCCTCTAACATACTAAACTTCCAATACTTTCGCCTAATAAGATTTTTTTTAGATTACCTTTTTTCATTGCATTATAAACGACTAAAGGAATTTTGGCTTCTTTTAAAAGAAAAAAAGCTGTTCCATCCATTATTTTTAATTCTTTTTTAATTGCTTCTTCATAAGTAATTTTTTTGTAAAATTTTGCTTTTTTATTTTTAAAGGGATCGTCAGAATAAATTCCCTCTACTTTTGTTCCTTTTAATATTATCTCCGCACCTAATTCTCGCGCTCGCAAAGCACAAGCAGTATCAGTAGAAAAATAAGGATTTCCTGTACCTCCAGCAATAATTATCAATTTCTTTTCTTCCAAAGTCTCTTTAGCTTTTTCTACATTATAATATTCCACAAGAGGCATACAAAAAAAAGACGAAAAAACTGTGCAAGGGAGACTTTTTTTTAAATAATTCTCAATTATTAACGCATTAATAACTGTGCCTAACATTCCTATTCGGTCAGCCAATAACCGATTCCCCATATCATCTACTACTCCTCGAATAAAATTACCACCTCCCGTAACGATTACCATTTTTATTGAAAAGTCTTTAACAATTTCAATTATTTCTTCGCTTATTTCTTCCAAAAGTTTTCTTCTTTCCCAAATTTCGCCGGTTAACTTAAGAAGAACTTTTTGATATTTAGGAATTTTATTCACCAATTTTAAATCGAGCAAAACGTTTTATTCTTATATTTTCGCCAAATTTAGCAATTTGTTCTTTTAAGTAAACTTCCACGGTCTTCTCAGGATTTTTTATAAACGCTTGATTTAAAAGACAAACCTCCTCATAAAATTTTTGTAATTTACCTTGAATTATTTTTTCAATTACTTCTTTAGGCTTGCCACTATCTTTTAGTTGTTCCTCATAAATTTTCCTTTCTCTTTCAATAATATGAGGAGGTAAATCCTCAGGACTTATTGCCAAAGGGTCAGTAGCAGCAATTTGCATAGCAATATCTCTAACGAATCTCCGAAATTCTTGATTTCGAGCTACAAAATCCGTTTCACAAGTGACTTCAACCAATACTCCTAATTTTTCTCCGGGATGAATATAAGCATCGATCACTCCTTCTGCCGTAGGCCGTTCCTTTTTTTTCTCGGCTTTAGCAATACCTTTTTTTCTTAAAATTTCAATGGCCTTCTCGATATCTCCGTTAGCTTCTTCTAAAGCTAACTTACAATCTAAAACTCCTGAACCGGTTCTTTGTCTCAGTTCTTTAATTTTTTCGATAGAAATTTCTTTCATAATTCCTCCTTTGATTCTTGTTCAAAAATTTTTCTACCTTCGATTACAGCATTTGCAATTTGCGCAGTTATCAATTTTATTGAGCGCATTGCGTCATCATTTCCTGGTATAGGATAATCAACTAAAGTAGGATCGCCATCGGTATCAACTAAAGCCACAATTGGAATGCCTACTCTTTTAGCTTCTAAAATAGGGGTTCTTTCCATCCGCACATCAACCACATAAATAATTCCTGGAAGTCTTTCCATTTCTCTTAGCCCCTTATAAATTTTTTCTAATTTACCAAATTCTCTTTCTAATTTTCTAATCTCTTTATTACCCATGTTTTTAAAATCTTTTGTTTGAAAAGTTTTTTCTAATTCTAAGTAACGGGTAATTCGTGAACTAATAACAGTAAAATTTGTCAAAAGTCCACCAACCCATCTTTCTGTTACATATAAAGCCTGACACCTCGTTGCCTCTTCTTCAATTATTGGTTTTGCTTGCTGTTTTCTTCCGACAAATAAAATATCCTCCCCTTTCTCGGCTATCCTTCTTACTGCTTCGCACGCAATGCGTAACTGTTCTAAAGTTTTTTCTACGTTTATTATGTAGACCCCATTTTTTTTGCCAAAGATAAAAGAGGCCATTTTAGGATTCCATCTTTTAGAGAGATGACCAAAATGAACGCCGGCTTCTAACAATTCTTTAATAGTTAACGTTTGGTCCATTGGAAACTCTTCCTTCTTTTTGCTAATCCATATTTGCATCTTTCTTTTTCTCGAGGATCTCTTTTTAATAATTCAGCATCGGCAAGGATTTTTCTTAACTCTGGCTGATAGCTAACTAATGCCCGAGCAATTCCCAAAGAAATAGCACCTGCCTGACCTGATTTCCCCCCACCTTTCACTTCGCATTTCACATCAAAGCGTCCTAAAAGATTAGTAACTTTCAACGGTTGTTGAGCCAAAAGAATTAGGTCAAAACGGCCAAAATATTTTTCTGCAGGTTGATTGTTCACAATAAATTTCCAATTATCATTGCTGGCCTTAAGATAAAGCCAAACTTTGGCTACGGCTTCTTTTCTACTGCCCGAAGCAAAATAAAATTGACTCATAATTTTGCCTCAACAATTAATTTTTTTTGAGCTTCGTGATGATGTTTATCATCTAAATAAATTTTTAACCTTCTTAAGCGAAATTTAAGTAAACGATTTTTTGGCAACATTCTTTTTACGGCTAATTCTATAACTTTTTTAGGATTTTTTTTCATCATTTCTTCAAAAGTCATCGACTTTAATCCCCCTGGATAACCAGTATGCCAGTAATAAATCTTCTTTTTTTCTTTTTTCCCAGTAACTTTAATTTGCGAAGCATTAATAACAATAACAAAATCTCCGCAATCAATATGAGGAGTATAATAAGGTTTATGTTTGCCCATAAGCAAAAAAGCAATTTTAGAAGCCAATCGACCTAAGATTTTATCTTTAGCATCTACCAACCACCATTTTCTTTCTACCATTTTTTTATCTGTAATAATCGTTGTTTTCATAAATTTGTATAAAATTATACTAAAAATCTTTTTAAAGTCAAGAAAAAATTTACTTACTAATCATTGTATAAGGTTTTATTTCTTCATGAGCAAGAATTTTGGCAATATCTATAATAGGGATAAATCTTTCTTCTTTTTTTATTAAACTACTAATATAATAATTAGGGATTAATGAAGAGAACATGGGAGGACAAGGATAAATTTCTTCTTCTTTTACTTCAATAATTTCTTTAACATCTTTTACTGCTAAAAAAACCAAAATTTCCTCAGTTTTAAATTTCAATAAAATTTTTTCTTTATTTTCTTCACTTATACCAAAAAACTTTACCAAATCAATTACCACAGCTAATTTTTTGTCATCAGCAAGAATACCAATGATGTACTCGGATACCTGAGGCAAAGGATAAACTTTTACATCCCACAAAATTTCTTTTATTCCGTAAATAGATAAAGCTAATTCCACTTCACCAATTTCGCATATTAAAAAGTTACTTTTTCCCATAATTATTTTTTTATTTCGTAATTTTTGATTTCACCGATTATTTTTTTAAGATTTATTAAATCTTCTTTAAAACCATTAATCATTTCTTCACTTTCTTTAAAATAATTATTCAAATATTGGCTCTTATTTTGAATAAGGAAATTTAAAATTTTCTCTTTCATTTGTTGAAACTTTGTAAAGTATTTATTAATAAGTAAGTGGTCTTTTTGCAATAAACCTAATTGAAGATTTAGTAAACAATAAGCAAAATTTTTTCGATAATTATCAATATCTTTTAAATCCTGGGAAGTACCCAAATTTTCCCCAGATTTCTTGAATTCTTTGATCTTATTTTCCCAATTAGTTATTTTTTCTAAATATTTATCATTTTTTTCTTTCACAATTTTAAGTAATTCTAATAAAGAAAGATAATTGTTAAAAATTTTTTCTTTTTTATTTTTAAAAGGGAAAAATATATTCACCAAAAAAAAAGCAATTAATCCGCAGGTAATTATTATATTTTGCCAATATATTTTTTCTTTCCTTTTATCTTTTAACTTTTTATAATTAATTTCTAAATTATTCAATTTATTTTTTTGTTCCTTTTCCTTCTCGGTTAAAAACATCCTAAAATTACTGAAAACCGTCAAATCATTTTTTTTCGGCTTAACAGCTAAATAATCTAAATTATTTATAAGCATTGGATAAGTGCCATTTTTAAAAATTTCACTTTTTCTAGCCAATTTCTTAATCTCTTCTAAATAAATAGGTTCAAAAAACAACCGAAATTTCTCTAAATTAATAGCAATTTCCTTTAATAAAAAAATTTCCTTATTAATTTTATCTTTTTCTTTTAAATATTCTTCATCTAAAAAGTTTAATCGTTGATATTCTTTATAATTTTCCATAATAACCAAAATAAGAAAAAAATTTATTATTATTAATAACAATTTTTTTATCATATAAAATTATAACCAAAATTTAATAACTTGTCAATATTTTAATATCAATTTTTGAAAAAGAATATTTAATTAAAAAACAACTTTTTCGTAAAAATTTTTCATTATTTTATATCCGATATCTCCAGAACGTTCTAAATGAAACTGAACGCCAAAAATTTTTCTTTTTTTATGTCTTATTGCTTCTACTTCACAAGTTTGAGAAAAGGCGATAACTTCTAAATTAGTATTTTCTAAAGAATTTTTTATTACATATTCTTGATGAAATTCCTTAACCACGATCTTATCCGGCAAATTATAAAATATATCTTTTTTATCCAAAATATAAATTTCTTCCTCTTTTTTAATAAATTCTGGATACCGACCAATTTGAGCTCCAAAAGCTTTGGCTAAAAGTTGATGTCCGTAACAGATTCCTAAAATGGGAAGAGAAATATTTCTTAATATCTCTAAAAATTCTTCTTTATATTCTCCTCGGGAAAGCATTCGGGGAGAGCCAGAAAGAATAAGAGCATTTGAATTTTTTATTAAACTAAGTGAAAACTCATTTTCCGGAATTACTCGATAATTGCTAAAATTTTTTATTAATTCAATATAAAAACTTATTTTTGCTTCTTTTTTGGAAGGGTAGAAGTTAATAATTAAAGTTTTAATATTTTTACCAACGAAAATGAGCAAAAGCTCGATTAGCTTCGGCCATTTTATGGGTAGTTTCTTTAATTTTTATTGCCTGACCAGTTCCCTTAGCAGCTTCGATTAATTCGTTAGCCAATCTTTCAACCATCCTATATTCGCTACGCTCTCGGGCAGCTCGAATAATCCATTTAATCGCCAAAGATTCCCTTCTTCGGGGAGAAACTTCCACAGGAATTTGATAAGTAGCACCTCCTACTCTTCGCGGTCTTACTTCTAATACGGGTTTCACGTTATTAATTGCTTTTAAAAATACACTGTAACCATCCTCTCCAGTTTTCTTTTTAATCAGTTCTAAAGCACCATAAAAAATTTTTTGAGCGATTGTCTTCTTTCCATCCCACATTAGGTTATTTATAAATTTCTGAACAAGAACCGAATTATATACTGGGTCTGGAGAAATTTCTCTTACTTCTGCTCTTTTTCTTCGTGCCATTTTTTACCTCACCTTTTTGTTTCTTTTGGTTTTTTGGCACCGTATAAAGAACGACTTTGTCTTCTGCCTTCAACACCGGCACAATCATAAACTCCTCTTATTACGTGATATCTTACACCGGGTAAATCTTTAACTCTTCCACCGCGAATCAACACAATAGAATGTTCTTGAAGATTATGACCTTCACCAGGAATATAAGCAATTACTTCATGTCCGTTACTTAATCTTACCTTACAAACTTTTCTCAATGCTGAATTAGGTTTTTTAGGAGTAGTTGTGTAAACGCGAATGCATACCCCTCGTTTTTGAGGACACCCCATTAAAGCAGGGGCCTTACTTTTTTTCTTTATCTTTTTTCTTCCTTTTCTAACCAATTGATTAATCGTTGGCATATTAACCTACCTCCTTAATTTCTTCTGCTTTTGTTACTACTTTTACTTTTTTAAATTCACGAAAACCAGTACCGGCAGGAATTAATCTACCAACAATTACATTTTCTTTTAATCCCTTTAAATAATCAATTCTACCTTCGATAGCCGCTTCTGAAAGTACCCGGGTAGTCTCCTGAAAAGATGCAGCTGAAAGCCAACTTTCGGTCAGCAAAGCTGCCCTTGTAATTCCTAAAATAATTCTAGTATATCTCGCTGGTCGTTTATGCTCAGCAGTTAAACGCTGATTTTCTAAATCAACCTTTTGAGCATCCACAATTTGACCTTCCATAAAATTGCTATCGCCCGGGTCTTCTATCTTTACCTTTTTTAACATTTGACGCACAATAATGGAAATATGTTTATCATTTATTTTTACATTTTGTAACCGATAAACTTCTTGAATGCGATTAGTTAAAAACTCTTGGACTGCCATCCAACCTTTTACTCTCAATACATCGTGGGGATCAACCTCTCCTTCACATAGTTTGTCACCTGCTTTCACCATATCACCAGTTTTAACTAATAAATATTTACCGTACGGAATTTTGTAAATTCTTTCAGTTTTACCATCTTCAGCCACAACTTTAACAATTCTCATGCCCATATGAGGTGGGGAAACCTCTACTCGACCATCAATATCACTTATTACCGCTGGATCTTTCACCCGCTTGGCCTCAAATAGCTCTGCCACTTTCGGTAACCCGCCAGTAATATCTTTTGCTCTAACAACTTCTTTAACTAACCGGGCTAGCACATCTCCGGGTCTTACTAATTGACCATCTTCAACTACTAAATATGCGTCATTAGGTAATTCCTTAACTTCCAGAACTTTTCCAGTTTCATCTAAAATTTCTAATCTGGGATGTCGCATTCTTTCCCGATCCTCAATAACTCTTTTTTCTTTTCTCCCTACCCTTTCATCGATATCTTCTTGAAGAGTTTTTCCCAATTCAATATCACAATATCTCACTTTTCCACTTTTTTTAGCAATTATTAAAATAGAATATGGTTCCCATTCAAATAGTATATCATTCTCCTTTACTCTTTGTCCATCTTCTACTCGAAGAATCGCACCTTCCGGAACTTCGTAATCTATTTTTTTGGTATCCTCAATAAGCTCTATTTTTCCGGGATTCAAAGTAACTATTTGACCGTCGCTTCTTACAGAATGCTGTAGTTGTTTATCATATTTAATTTTTCCTGCAAATTTTGCAACTGCTTTATTTTGTTCTACCATATGGGTTGCCATCCCTCCTACATGAAAAGTTCTCAATGTTAATTGGGTACCTGGCTCACCAATCGATTGAGCGGCAATTATTCCTACTGCTTCACCTACATCAACTAACTTACCAGTAGCTAAATTTCTTCCATAGCATTTAGCGCACAAACCATGTGGGGCCTGACAGGTCAAAACTGAACGAACTTTTACTTTCTCAATTCCACAATTTTCAATCTCTTTAGCTTTTTCTTCATCTATTTCCTCACCTTCTTTCACAATTATTTCGTTAGTAATCGGATTAACAATGTCCTCAGCAGCTATTCTTCCAACAATTCTTTCTGCTAACGATTCAATTATATCTCCTCCTTCTTTCAAAGCAGTCACTTCTTGACTCAAAATCGTTCCACAATCTTCCATAGTAATTACTACTTCTTGAGCGACATCCACTAGTCTTCGAGTAAGATAACCTGCTTCAGCTGTTTTCAACGCAGTATCGGTTAATCCTTTTCTGCCGCCACGGGTAGAAATAAAATATTCCCACACTGATAACCCTTCTTGAAAAGAACTCTTAATGGGAGTTTCAATAACTTCCTCACCTTCTCCTCCTCTTTGGGGTTTTGCCATTAAACCTCTCATTCCACCAATTTGAACTGCTTGAGCTTTTGAACCTCGGGCACCGGAATCAATAAGAAGGAAAAGAGGATTAAATCCATTTTGAGATTTTTCTAATTCTTCCATTAGCTTATTTTCAATTTCTTGAGTGGCATTATTCCAAATAGTAACTACCATGTTATAACGTTCAGAATCAGAAATGTATCCCTTTCTGTGCCTCTCCAATATTTTTTTAATTTCTGATTCTGCTTCTTTAATAATTTTTTCTTTTTCCTTGGGCACAATAATATCATCCATACCCAAAGAAATTCCCGCACAAGTAGCCATTTCAAATCCTAAATCCTTTAAATCATCTAAAAGTTGAGCTGTTCTTTTACTTCCTAATTTGCGATAGCATTTATCTACAAGTTCATTAAGTTTATCTTTATTCAAAACTTCATTAACAAACCTAAGCTCATCAGGCAAAATATGGTTTAAAATAACTCGACCCACAGTAGTGTCATAGGTAACATTTTTATAACGAAATTTAATTTTAGCATGGATCGAAAATTCTCCTAATTCATAACCACTCACTATTTCAGAAAAATCATCATATACTCTATCAATTTTTGGCGCAGTTGGATGTTCTTTAGTTATAAAATAAATACCTGCTACAATATCTTGGGTAGGTGTCATTAATGGCTTCCCATGAGCGGGTGAAAGAATATTGTTGCAAGAAAGCAAAAGAGTAGCAGATTCCAAAATTGCCTCAGGAATAAGAGGTACGTGACAAGACATTGTGTCACCGTCAAAATCAGCGTTAAAAGGTGGACATACTAATGGATGAATTCCTATTGCTCGATGTTCTACTAATACAGGATAAAAAGCTTGGATAGAAACACGATGAAGAGTTGGTGCGCGATTTAAAAGAACGGGATGGTTTTTAGTCACCTCTACCAAAGCTGCCCAAACTTCTGGTGGAGCTTTTCTATATAACGCCTTGGCTGTTTTCTGACTATCAGCAACTTTCATTTCTTCTAATTTCCTCATCACCATTGGTTTAAATAATTCATACGCCATTTCTTTTGGTAAAGCACATTGGTGAAGTTTTAAAGTTGGATCCACAACAATTACTGATCGACCCGAATAGTCAACTCTTTTACCTAAAAGATTTCTTCTAAATCTCCCTTGTTTTCCCCGAAGAGATTCACAAAGCGACTTTAAAGGACGATTCTGTTTTCCAATTATAGGATTAGGCTTACTTTCATTACTGAAAAGCGCATCTACGGCCTCCTGCAGTAACCTTTTTTCATACTTAAGAATCACTTCCGGAGTTTTGGTACTTAAAAGATGTTTCAATCGATTATTCCTAGAAATTACTCTTTTATAAAGATCATTTAAATCGGCGCTAGCGTATCTTCCCCCTTCTAAAGTAACCAAAGGACGTAAATCAGGGGGAATTACAGGAATAACACGTAAAATCATCCATTCTGGTCTTATGCCCGAATTCTTAAAAGCTTCAACAATTTGTAATCTTCTCAATAATTGAAACCGTCTCGACTGTTCATGAGGAATCCGGGCTCTTAATTCAGCTGCTAATTTTTCTAAATCAATTCTTTTCAAAAGTTCTTCTAACGCTTCGGCACCTGTAGCCGCTATAAATCCGTCATATTCTTTTTTCTTCTCTAAATATTCTTCTTCTTCTATTAAATCTTTAACTCGATAAGGAGAATCGCCGGGTTCCAATACAACATATATTTGATAATTCAAGATACTTTGAATTTCGTTAATTGTGTAATCTAGCAGTAAACCCATTTTTGAAGGCGGCACTTGATAAAAAAGAAAATGAGCTACCGGAGCCGCTAATTCAATATGACCCATTCTTTCTCTTCTTACTAAAGAAGTAGTAACTTCTACTCCGCAGCGGTCACAAATAGTACCTTTAAATCTTATTTTCTTATACTTTCCGCAATTACATTCGTAATCTCTTACCGGACCAAATATTCTCTCACAAAAAAGCCCATCTCTTTCTGGTTTTTGAGTTCGATAATTAATCGTGTCCGGTTTTGTTACTTCTCCATAAGACCAACTTCTAATAGTTTCTGGAGAAGCTAAAGTTATTTTTAAACCATCAAAATCCATTAAAATAAATTCTTCACTCATTTTTCCTCCGCTCTAAATTAATTGGTACCAAATCTAAACAAAGACCTCTTAATTCTTTAACTAATACTGAAAAAGAGGCAGGAATTTTAGGAGTGGGTGGATTAGTTCCTTTTATTAAAGATTCAAAAAGTTCTGTTCTTCCTTCTACATCATCAGATTTTATAGTAAGCATTTCTTGTAAAGTATAAGCAGCACCATAAGCTTCTAAGGCCCAAACTTCCATCTCGCCAAATCTTTGGCCACCAAACTGAGCTTTTCCCCCCAATGGTTGTTGGGTAATTAAAGAATACCGTCCAACGGATCGGGCATGAATTTTATCGTCCACCATATGAATTAATTTCATCATGTAAATGTACCCCACAACCACTTTTTCTTTAAACGGAAGTCCTGTCCTTCCGTCATATAAAGTAATCTTACCATCTTCAGGCAAACCGGCTTTTTTTAATTCTTCTTTTATTTCCTTTATTGTTGCTCCTTCAAATATAGGCGTTATCGCTTGACATCCCTGTACTTTCATTGCCCAGCCCAAAGCTGTTTCTAAAATCTGCCCAATATTCATTCGCGATGGAACTCCTAAAGGATTTAACACCATATCTACTGGTGTGCCATCCGGTAAATAAGGCATATCTTCTACAGGTAAAATTTTACTGATCACTCCTTTATTTCCATGCCGTCCCGCTAATTTATCACCTACGCTAATCTTTCGTTTTTGAGCTATATAAACCCGTACCCATTTAAGTACTCCACTCGGAAGTTCATCGCCAACTTTTAATTTTTCCTGTTCTTTTTTTCTTTCAACTTCAATTAATTTTAATCCTACCTCAAATTCCTCAAGTATTTTTTGAATTTCTTTTTTCTTTTCTTCGTTTTTTATCAACCCGATTAAATCCTCGGTTTTAATTTTATCTATTTTGCCAGAGTTAAATAATTCTTCTGTAATTTTTTCACCTTCTTTTAAAATTATTTTATTTTTTTTGTCTTTAATATTTTTAGATGCAACTACGTTTAATAAAATGTTTTTTAATTTTTCATTTTTTTCTTGAATAAGGAAATTTTTTTTCTCAGCAAATCTTTTTTCCAGTTCTTCTTCTCTTATTCTAAATACTTCTTTTGCTAAAGGATCGTCCGTCCTCCGAGAAAAAATCTGTACATCAATAACTGTTCCATAAACTCCGGGTTCTACTCTTAAAGAGGTATCCCGAACATTTGCTGCTTTTTCACCAAAAATTGCTCTCAATAATTTTTCTTCGGGCATAAATTCAGTTTCTCCTCGGGGAGTAATTCTTCCTACTAAAATATCTCCAGGACCAACTTCCGTACCTATTCGAACGATTCCAAATTTATCTAAGTGAGCTAAATCTTCTTCCGTTACTCCTGGAATATCACGAGTAATTTCTTCCGGTCCTAATTTTGTTTCCCGTGCTTGTATTTCAAATTCCAATATCTGAATAGAAGTGAACACATCTTCTTTTAAAAGATTTTCAGAAATTACAATAGCATCCTCATAATTATAACCGCGCCAAGGCAAAAAGGCTACTAAAATATTCCTTCCTAAAGCCAATTGACCATCATCCGTACAAGGACCATCCGCTAATAAATCTCCTTTTTTTATTTTCATTCCTTTTTTAACCTTAGGGATTTGATTATAACAGGTATATTGATTGGTTTTTTTAAATTTTTTAAGTCGATATTCTTTTAAACCAGTAACAGTTTTCACCAATATTCGTTCGGCATCTACTTTAATTACTTCTCCATCCTCTTCAGCAATAACTACTGCCCCAGATTCTCTTGCCCACTGTTCTTCCACTCCAGTGGCTACTAAGGGTTTTTCCGGTTTTAATAGCGGTACTGCCTGACGTTGCATATTTGCTCCCATTAAAGCCCGGTCAGCATCATTATGCTCCAAAAAAGGAATCATCACTGTAGAAGGAGAAAAAAGTTGTTTAGGGGAGACATCCATAAAATCAACTTCTTCTCGCGAAACTGTAATAACGTCGCCACGGTATCTCACCACTACTTCTTTATCAATAATTCTTCTTTCTTCATCTAAACGAGTAGTAAATTGAGCAATTTTATACCCTTCTTCTTCATAAGGAGCTAAGTAAACTATTTCTTTTGTTACTATTCCATTTTTTACCCGCCAATAAGGAGTAGTAATAAAACCAAATTCATTAATTTTACTATAAGTAGCAATAGTATTTATTAACCCAATATTCGCACCTTCGGGAGTTTCTATTGGACAGATTCTCCCGTAATGAGAATAATGAACATCTCGGACTTCAAATCCAGCCGTTTCTTTTGTTAAACCTCCGGGTCCTAAAGCTGAAACTCTTCTTTTATGAATTAAAGAAGATAAAGGATTCACTTGTTCCATATATTGGCACAAAGGATGTTGAGTAAAAAACTTTAATACCATTCCTTCTATCGGCTTTCCTTGGATTAATTCTCTTAAAGAAGTGATTTTGCTAACACCAAGTTGTAAAATTTTTTCTTTTACTTGATTAGTAAATGCTATGAGGGAATTCCGAAAATATGGTTCTAGAAGTTCGCCCACCGATCGAACTCTCCTAGCTGATAGATGTTCTGTATCATCGGGTGGAATTAGTCGTTCATAAAATTCTAAAAGTCGTCGAATTAATTTAAAAAGTTCTTCCTTCTCAAAATTTGTTTTTTCTAAAGGAATATTTTCATTAAAAATCTGATTGAGCCGGAAACGACCACATTTTCCTAAATCAAATCGAGTAATATCAAACAAAGCTCCTTCAATGACATTCCTTGCTGTCAATAATTGGGTAGGTTCAATACCGCGAAGCTTTTTATAAATCTTTTTTAGAGCTTCATTTTCATCCACAAAGGGATGTGATTTAAGCACATTATGGATAACTTTTATTCCTGGAGCATCTTTTTTTAAACATTTCAATCGTGTCTGTCCTTGTTTTTGCAAAAATTCCAAAATGCCTTCAGTTATTATTTCACCAATAAAAATGGCTTCCAAATTAGTCTGCTGAGCAATCATATCTCCTACTTCTATTTCTTTTTCTATAATCATATCGGGATAAATTTTTTCTAATGCTGCTTCTGGTGAATATCCTAAGGCTTGAAGAAAAATAAATAAAGGTATTTTTCTTTTTCGATCCAGTAACACTGAAAAATCATTATCTCGAGAGATAAGCATTTCAAACCAAGCTCCTCTCAAAGGTACCAACAACAAAGAATGATCGCTTTTTTCTCTTATAAGATAAACACCAGGAGCACGGTGTAATTGATTAACCACTACTCGCTCGTTACCATTAATAATAAAAGTGCCATCTTTGGTCATTAATGGCAAATTAAAAAGATAAATATCTTGCTCAATTATTTCCTTAATCTTAAATTCTTCTTTTTCCTTACCGGGCTCTCCTTTAATAAAGCGAAAAGTTACATAAAAAGGAGCATCGTAACTTAATCCTTTTAATAAAGCTTCTTCCGGAGAGTATCGCGGTTCTTTTATTTCATATTTTACAAAATCCAAAATAAAACGTTTATGGGTATCAACTATTGGGAAAATTTCTTTAAAAATTTTTTGCAAACCAATCTCTTCTCGCTCCTCAGGAGGTTTTTCAAATTGAAAGAAAGAACGAAAAGATTCCAGTTGAATAGAAAGTAAAGGCGGAATTTCCCACGAATGTTTATATTTGGTAAAATCTCTTTTTTTCATTTTATTTCAACTTTAGCGCCTACTTCTTCTAATTTCGCTTTTATTTTTTCAGCCTCTTCTTTTGTAGCTTTTTCTTTAATAATGCTGGGGACATTGTCAATCAAATCTTTAGCTTCCTTTAAACCTAAATTTGTTAGTGCCCGTAATTCTTTTAGAACTTGGATTTTTTTATCACCTACAGCGATTAAAGTAACGGTAAATTCGGTTTTTTCTTCCTTAACCTCAGAAGCAGTTGTGGATTGCGCTGAGCTTACTGCGGGGGTTACAAAAGCTGTGTGAGTAATTCCAAATTTATCTTTCAGTCTTTGAACTAATTCAGCAAGTTCCATTACTGTTAAATTTTCAATGATATTAATTAATTCATCAATTTTTGACGACATCTTTACCTCCTTAATTTTTTTGTTTTTCTGAAGTTAAAGTTTCTAAAATAAATATTAGTTCCCTTATTTTATTTTCTAAAACAAAAACTAATTCCCATACGGGTGACAAAAAATAATTAAAAATTTGCGAATAAAGTTCTTCTTTGGTAGGAATACTGGCTAAAAATTCAAAATCTTTTTCATAAAAAATTCTGTTTTCAACAACTGAACCTTTAAATCTTAAAACTTTTAATTCTTTAATTATTTTGGCTGCTTTCACAGGCTCGCCGTTAGCCACTATCAAAGCAGTTGGACCTACAAGAAAATCACTGGTTTCAGGAGGAAAATTCAATTCTCGTAAAGCCAGTTCGCATAAATTATTTTTTACAACTATCATTCTGATTTTTTCCTCTCGAAAACGCATTCTAATTTTAGAAAGCTCATTAGCGGGAATGTGAGTGAAATCAACAAAATATATCCCTGTGGCCTTTTGTAAAATTTCTTTCAATTCTTTCACTTTATTTATTTTTTCTTCTTTTATCATTTTATAACTCCTTTCTTGCTAACTCTTGTAATTCTTTAATATCTAGCTTTATACCCGGGCCCATCGTAGAAGAAATTGTAACCGATTTCAAATACTGACCTTTCACTCCAGCAGGTTTTTCTTTTAATATTTCACTAACAAAAGTAATAATGTTTTTCCTTAATTTTTCTTTTTCAAAATCAATTCTACCTATTCGAGCATGGATATTACCTGTTTTGTCAGTTTTATATTGAATTTTTCCAGCTTTCAAACTTTTTACCGCATTACCCACATCAAAAGTAACCGTTCCCGTCTTGGGAGAAGGCATTAAACCTTTTGGACCCAAAATCTTACCTAATTTTCCAACTTCTGGCATTACATCAGGAGTAGCTACTATGGCATCAAAATCTAACCAGCCATTTTTTATTTTTTCTATATACTCTTCTAAACCAACATAATCAGCTTGGGCTTCCTTAGCTTCTTTTTCCTTTTCTCCTTTTGTTAACACTAATACTTTAACATCTTTTCCAGTACCATAAGGTAAGGTAACACTTCCTTTTATTAACTGGTCGGTTCTTTTAGGGTCTATTCCTAATTTAATAGCAATATCAACAGCTTCCATAAATTTAGCGTTGGCTGTTTCTTTTAACAAATCTAAGGCTTCGTCTAAAGAATAAGTTTTAGTTTTGTCTACTTTTCCACTTATTGTCTGATATCTTTTACTCCTTCTCATTCTTCCTCCACAATAGTAATACCCATTTGTCTTGCTGTCCCTTCAATAATTCGCATAGCAGCTTCAATATCAGTGGTATTGAGATCTTTTATTTTCTTTTCTGCAATCTCCCGCAACTGTTTTTTGGTGATCTTTCCAACTTTAATTTGATTAGGAGCGCTGGATCCTTTAGCTAACCCTGCAGCTTGTTTTAAAAGAACCGAAGCGGGAGGACTCTTAGTTACAAAAGTAAAACTTCTATCAGAATAAATAGTTACTACTACCGGAATAATTATACCCGGTGGCTCATTTTTTGTTCGAGCATTAAACTGTTTACAAAACTCCATGATATTCACCCCGTGTTGACCCAAAGCGGGTCCTACCGGAGGTGCTGGAGTAGCTTGACCAGCAGGAATTTGTAATTTTACTTTAGCAATTTCTTTTTTTGCCATTATAAACTCCTATCAAATTTTTTCTACTTCAAAAAAATCTATTTCGATAGGTGTCATTCGGCCAAAGATAGTAATTGTCATTTTGATTCTTCTTCGATCTGGATATACTTCTTCCACTGTGCCGCTGAACCCAGCAAATGGTCCTTTAACAACCCGAACATGATCTCCCGGAGAAAAAGGAATTTCTGGTAAGGAAGTATCTTTTTCTTTCTCAATTTCTTCTATCATTTTCACTTCTTCCTCCGAAAGTGGTGTGGGACGATTTCGGGTTCCTAAAAAATGAGTTACATAAGGCACAGAAGTAACTAACTTAATCGCTTCTTCATTATTTTCTTCCATTTCCACTACAATGTATCCCGGATAAAGTTTTCTTTCTTCTTCAACCATTTGATATTCATTTTCTTCTTTTTGACCACTTTTACTTTTTTTCTTGTACCAACGGGCAGTTTTTTTTATCGGTACAATAATTCGCCCGAATAAATCCTGTTTTTCTTCTTCAGCAATTAACTTTTCTAATATTTCTTTTGCTTTTTTTTCGCTTCCCGTACGAGTATGAACAACATAAAATTTTTTCATAATATCATCTAATAATTAATCCTAAAATTCGAGAAAATACAAAATCCCAAAAGCCAATAAAAAGGGATAAAAGAAAGGAAAGAATAATTACTAACAATGTGGTCTGAAATAGTTCCTTCCTTGAAGACCATGATACTTTTTTTAATTCATTTTTTACATCCATCAAGAAAATTTTTATTTTTAATAATATTTTTTTCATTTAAAACAACACAGGCCAGGAGGGATTTGAACCCCCATCCCCCGGATTTGGAGTCCGGTGCTCTACCGTTCGAGCTACTGGCCTATTTAGTCTCTTTATGAATTGTATGTTTTTTACAAAACTTACAATATTTTTTAAGTTCTAATTTCTCTTGTTTATTTTTATTTTTAGTTGTTTGATAATTTTTTCTTTTACATTCAGTACAAGCCAAATGGATAAAAACCCGCATCTTTATTCAAGAATTTTTGTTACTACTCCGGCACCAACTGTTTTACCACCTTCCCGAATAGCAAAACGAGAACCTTCTTCTAAGGCTACCTCGCTTATCAATTCTACTTCAAGATTTACGTTATCTCCAGGCATTACCATTTCTACTCCTTCGGGTAATTTAACCGTTCCGGTAACATCGGTTGTTCGAATATAAAACTGCGGTCGATAACCACTAAAGAAAGGTGTGTGCCTTCCGCCTTCTTCTTTTTTTAGCACGTAAACTTGCGCTTGAAATTTTTTATGAGGTTTAATTGAACCTGGAGCAGCTACTACCATTCCCCGCATTGCTTGATCTTTTTCAACACCCCTCAAAAGAATACCAATATTATCACCGGCTACTCCTTCATCTAAAACTTTTCGAAACATTTCAATACTCACTGCTACTGTTTTTATATGGGTACCAAAACCAATCAACTCTACTTCCTCACCAGGTTTGATTCTCCCTCTTTCTACTTTACCAGTAACTACTGTGCCTCTACCAGTAATTGAAAAAACATCTTCCACAGGCATCAAAAAAGGTTTATCTAACTCTCTTAGCGGCTCAGGAATATATTCATCCACTGCTTTCATAAGTTGCCAAATAGCTCCACACCACTGGCAATCTTCTTTACCGCAACCACATTCCAGAATTTTTAACGCGCTTCCTTTAACGAAAGGAACTTTATCGCCAGGATATTCATATTTAGAAAGAATTTCCCGTACTTCTAATTCAACTAATTCAATTAACTCAGGATCACTCATCATATCAATTTTATTTAAAAAAACTACCATTGCTGGTACATTAACTTGTCGCGCTAAAAGTACATGCTCACGTGTTTGCGGCTGTGGTCCATCAGGAGCTGAAACTACTAAAATTGCTCCGTCCATTTGGGCAGCACCAGTAATCATGTTTTTGATGTAGTCAGCATGACCCGGACAATCAATATGAGCATAATGTCTCTTTTCAGTTTCGTATTCAATGTGAGCTAACTGAATCGTTAATCCTCTTGCTCTTTCCTCGGGTGCTTTATCAATTTGATCATAAGGAGTGTATTTTGCTAAGCCTTTTTTTTCCAAAACCAACGTAATTGCAGCCGTCAAAGTAGTTTTCCCGTGGTCAACATGACCAATTGTTCCAATATTTACATGTGGCTTTTTCCTTTCAAATTTTTGTTTTGCCATATTTTTTCCTCCATTTTTTAAATTATATTTTACCTAAAATTTTAAAAATTTCAAGCCCATGGCCGGACTCGAACCGGCGACCACACCCTTACCAAGGGTGTGCTCTACCGCCTGAGCTACATGGGCAATAAATTTTAAGTATATTAATTTTTTTAAAAAAGTCAATAATTAAGCGGGTGACGGGATTCGAACCCGCAACCAACGGCTTGGAAGGCCGTTGCGCTACCGTTGCGCTACACCCGCAATAACGTGGGCAGGGAAGGATTCGAACCTCCGAAGGCATCACGCCAGCAGATTTACAGTCTGCCCCCTTTGTCCACTTGGGTACCTGCCCACATAAGCCGACAGAGGGATTCGAACCCCCGACCTGAGGTTTACAAAACCCCTGCTCTACCACTGAGCTATGCCGGCTTACTAAATATAAATATAACAAAATTTTTCTAATTGTCAACAATTTTTCAGTAAATCAATTTCACAATCGTAAAGAATTAACCCTTTAGCCGGAGCAGTGGTTAAAGGTAAATGATGTTTGCCTAAAAAAGCATTTTCAATATCTTTTAGTGTTCTTCTGCCCAAACCAATATCAATAAGAGCACCGACTATCCTTCTTACCATTTTGTATAAAAATCGATTGCCAGTTATTTTGAAAATTATCTCCTCATTTTTTTTTATTATTTCAATTTTTTCTATCCGACAAACTCCTTTTCCCGAATAATAACAAAACTTGCTAAAATCTTTTTCCCCAAGAAAAAATCTCTTAGCTTCTTCTATTTTTTGAAGGTCAATTTTTTTCGGTATTTCCCAAAAAAACTCTCGCCGCACAGGTGAAATACCTTCAAAAATCAAATAGCAATAAGTTTTATTTTTAACTGCGTAACGAGAATTAAAATTAAGCGGTACTTCTTTAATTTCTTTTACATAAATTTCTGCTGGCAATAGGTAATTCATCCGCTTTTTTAAATTTTCCCAATCAATCTTTTCTTCTGATATTTTAAAATTACAAAAATATTTTAACGCGGAAACACCCCGGTCCGTTCTTCCCATACCTATTAGTTTTACTTCTCTTTGGAAAATCTCTTTCAAAACTTTTTTAATTTCCCCACTAACTGTTTTTTTCTCTTTTTGTTCTTGCCAACCAAAAAAATTACGACCGTCGAATTCAATCGTCAAAAGAATGTTTTTCATTTAAGAATTATTTTTTTTGACGGTTTTCTAATGCTTTTTGACAATCAATACAAAATTCTGCATAAGGTATCGCCTCCAATCTCTTCTCATCGATATCTTTGTTACATTTTTCACATTTGCCATAAATTCCTTCTTCAATTTTTCTTAAAGCCTTATCGATTTTCATTAAAATTTGAGTTTCCTTGGTTGTCAAATAAGCAGCTATTTCTTTTTGGTAAGTATCGCTTCCTAAATCAGCAAGATGAGTCCGATAAGTAGAAAGTTCCCCAGTCGCCTCTTTAGGACTTTTCTTTAAAATTTCTTCAATATGGGCTTTTCCTTTTAATAATTTTTCCTTTTCTGTAAGTAACAACTCTCGAAACTTATTTAATTTCTTTTTATCCATATTATTTCCTTTTTAAACTAACTAAAATCTCCCAATTGTTAACAGTTATTTTTCTTTCAATATCTTTATCTTTCAAAAGATTCCTTTTTATATCCTCCGCTAAAATTTCCGCTTTGATATAAGCAGAATTTTTTTCAATAATTTCTTCAACTTTTTTATCCGCTTGATAACCCATAATAATCCGGTCAGTAATTTCAAAACCGGCTTCTTTTCTTAAGACTTGGATACGGTGAATAAACTCTCTTAAAAACCCTTCCCAAAGTAAATCTTCATCTAAAGTAATATCTAAGAGAGCAATTAAATTATCTTCTTCAACTTTAACAAAATTATCAGTAAACTCTTCTTTTTCACCAAAAATAACTTCTTTAACATTTAATTCTTCGATAATAAATGACACTAAATCATTTAATTTTTCTTTTTCATCAATATTTAAGAAAATTATTTTTCTCAACGGTTGGCGGATTTTAATTTTAACCTTTTCCCGAGCCATTCTACCTAAAGAAACCAATTTACGACATAACGCCATTCGCTCTTCAATATCTTTATTGATCAATTCTTCTTTTACCTCGGGAAAATCGTTCAAATGAATGCTTTTCCAAACATTTTCATTAATATTCACAACCAAATTTTGATAAATCTCTTCACTCAAAAAAGGCATTATCGGAGCAATCAGCTGGATCAAAGTGGTTAAAGAATAATACAACGTATGATAAGCTGACCATTTATCATAATCACCCTGAGATTTCCAAAATCTTCTGCGAGAACGGCGAATATACCAGTTAGAAAGGTCGTCAATATATTTCTCGATCAACCTCGGTACTTTATCAAATTCATAATTGTTATAAGCATTGTCAACATTTTTTATTAAGGTATTGGTAATTGAAAGCAACCATTGATCTAAAGGATTTTTTACTTCTTTTAAATCAACGTAACATTCTTTTCTTTGGGGATGAAAATTATCAATTCGGGCATAGGTAACAAAAAAAGAATAACAATTCCACAAAGTTAACAACTTTCTTTTAGCTTCGTAGCCTAATTTATAGCCAAAGTGAAGATTTTCAAAAGGATTATGGGAGACAAAAACCCAGCGCATAATGTCGGCGCCCATCTTTTCGGCGGCTTCGTCAAACCAAATAACATTTCCTTTACTTTTATGCATATCTTCACCTTTCTCATCTTTTACCAAGGCGTAGCCAAAAATAGTTTTAACCGGTGGCGAATTTTCTAATACTGTGGCCATAGCTAAAATCGCATAGAACCAATTACGAAATTGTCCGGGAAAACACTCTACTGCAAAATCAAAGGGATACCATTCTTCCCAATATTTTCGGTCTTTCAAATAATTTAAAGTAGAAAAAGGAACTATGCCAGCATCTAACCACGGATTACCAACATCTGGTATTCGACTTATTATCTGACCACATTTTTCACATTTAATTTTTACATAATCAATCCAAGGACGATGGGGTGAATGACCTTCAAATTTTTCGTAACCTTCCACTGCTCGTGCTTTTAACTCTTCTTTTCCACCGATCACATCAAAATAACCGCATTCACATTCATAGATTGGTAAAGCCAAACCCCAATATCTCTTTTTAGAGATTAACCAATCTTCCATATTTCTTAACCAATCTAATTCTCTCTCCAAACCAAAAGAAGGTATCCACTGAACTTTTTTAGCTACTTCCATTATCTGATATCTTAGTTCTTTCATGGAAATATACCATTCAGGTACTAAACGAAAAACTAATTCTGTTCCGCAACGCCAGCAAACAGGATAACGATGGGTATATTTTTCAATTTTATAAAGTTTATCCTCTCTTTTTAAAGATTCAAAAATTAATTCTTCGCTCTCTTTAGTAGTTTTTCCGGAAAGAAAATCATAGTTATTTAAAAATATCCCTTCTTCATCTATTGGACAAATTGCTGGAAGTTGAAATTCTTTTCCTAATAAAAAATCTTCATGACCACAACCAGGAGCAATATGAACAATGCCGGTCCCTTCTTCAGCACTTACCCCTTCCCAAGGAATAATTATATGTTTAATCCCTTTTTGAATTGACAAGAAAGATAGCGGGCCTTCATACTCCCAATTAATCATCTCTTTACCTATTAACTCTTTTATTATTTCGTATTGACCTTCAATGATATTTAACCTTTCTTTTAAAAGATAATAAAACTTACCATTATGTTTAATCAAAACATACAATAGATCCGGATGAACAGCACAAGCTACATTAGCGGTTAATGTCCAAGGGGTAGTTGTCCAAACTAAAAGATAATGACTTTCTTTTCCTTTCAAAGGAAATTGTAAATAAACTCCCGGATGGATTAATTCTTTATACCCTTCAGTAACAATCTCGTGTTGAGAAATTGCTGTCCCGCATCGAGGACACCAAGGAACAACATCTTCTCCTTTATATATCCAGCCTTTTTGGTGACATTTTTTCAAAAAATACCAAATAGTATAATTATTTTCATCAGACATCGTGTAATAAGAATTCTCCCAATCCATCCATTGACCTAATCTTATTGACTGTTCAGTTTGAATTTTTGAATATTTTATTACTCTTTCCTTGCATTTCTCAACAAATTTATCAATACCAAATTTTTCAATATCTTTTTTTGATTTAAAACCCAATTCTTTTTCTACCTCAACTTCTACCCAAAGTCCTTGACAATCAAAACCGTTTTGAAACCTTTGATCAAAACCTTTTTGGGCTTTATATCGCTGGATAACATCCTTATAGGTTCTTCCCCAAGCATGATGAACACCCATTGGATTATTAGCAGTAATTGGACCGTCCAAAAAGGAAAATTTCTTTTTTCCTTTATTTTTTGCTATTAATTGTTTTAAAAAATCATTCTCCTGCCAAAATTTCAAAATTTTGTGTTCAATTTTTACAAAATCAGGCAGAGAGGGAACCGGTTCAAAATACCTTTTGCTTTTCATTATCTTCTACCGGTATTCCGATTATCTTTTCGGAAAGAATACCAACCAGTATTTTTTGCTTTTTCTTTGCCAACAATTGCGTAAAGCCCTTTAGCCGTAGCAATATAGACTGTTCCGTCAGGACCGATTTTGGGCGAAGCCAAGATTTCCCAATCTTCTGATTCGTCTTCTCCCGGTATTGGTATGCTAAAAATGACTTTTCCATCAGTGGTAAAACAATACAAAGTATCATCCTCACTATCTTCCCAACTTGCTCGAAAATAAAGGTAATTATCTTTCGAAATTGCCAAAGAAGAGGTTAAATCACAAGAGATAGAAATTACTGGTATAAAATTGCCATTACCATCGCCCTTATAAATACTACCGTATTTGGTAACTACATAAAAATTGGTATCATCAAAAAGCACACCGGAAGAAGTTACTGGTTCACCTAAAATCCTTGACCACAAAGTTTCTCCCCGAGTATCCATACAGACAATTTGGTTATTTTCTAAGCCCAAAAGAATTTTTTTGCTATTGATAAAAAAGGGTGAATTTATAACGGCACAATCAAAAGTAAAGATAAATCGGGTTATACCATTATAATTGCAAGCTAAAAAAAAGCTATCTTTTTCACTGGCAAAATAGACATTACCTTCAAAATCAACTATGGGAGAATTGTTACCACCGCCATAACTTTTTGTCCAAAGTATTTCACCCGTAATAGAAAAAGCAAAAATACTATCTTCACTTTGGAAATAAATTTCGTTATTTCTCCCCAAGGCCGGAGAAGCATAGAAAGGATTAAATAAATCTCTTTCCCATCTTAATCGGCCATCCTTAGTCAAAGAAATTATTTTACCATCTTCGGTTACGAAATAAATATTTTTATAATCATCCATTAATGGCGAAGAAATTATTCTTTCTTCTTCCAATAAAGAAAAACGCCATTTTTCTTTACCATTAAATTTAATAGCATGTAAATGTCCTTTTTCACAAGCAACAAAAATTAAACTATCCTCTTCATCAATAATTGGAGTTGAATAAAAACTCGCTGTATCCCCCTCTTCTTCGCATACAAAAACCCAAAAAACTTCACCGGGAGTTAAAGGGGCAATAGCAATTTCTCCTATTTTTATCCAATCACTTTCTTTTCCTTTAATATCCTTTATTTTAACTTGAACAACAAATTGTCCGGGATACTGATAAGTATGGGTATCACTATAGGTAGATTCGGAAAGAAAATAAGAAGACCAATCTGATTGGTTATTATCACCAAAATCAAATTTAAAACTTATCTTTTCTCCTTCGGGATCCTTTGCTTTTACTTTAAAAGTAATTAACTGATTGATTTTACCTACTTGGGGAATTTCTGTATTTATCAATTCTGGTGGTTTATTTTGCTTACACTTACCACTAAAAAGCACGATTACTAAAATAACAATCTTAAAAATTAATTTTTTCATAGTTAACTATTATAATAAAAATTAGTTAAAAGTCAAGAAAGTCATTCAAACTGGATAAAAATAGGAAATTTTTCTTCTATTTTCTTTTTAAAATAATTAAGCAGCTCGTTTCGTTCGTAAATCAACCATTCCTGCCATTCTTTTTGGTATTTTTTTAAAACTTCTTTAAATTTTTTATAGGAAATTTTTCCTTCTAAATTAGCAAGTATTTCTTTCTTAATTTTTGAATCTTTAATCAGGTTAATAAAATTTCTCACGATAAAAAATGTCTCAGTACTAGTAAAAGGTTTGAGCTTATAAAAACGCTGGGGAAATTTATTTTTCATTTTTAAAAAATCTTCTTTAGTAATTTCAAAAACCGGAATTATTTCGCCCTTTTCTAAATCTAAGAAATAATCAATTTCCGGTAATCTTTTCTGCAAAACAAACAAAAGGTCCCTTTTATTAATTTTAATTTCTTTTTTTTCCATTTAAAATAATTATAACAATAATTTTCTTGTTGACAATAAAAAAAATTTTTATAAAATTATATAAATTAGCCAGGGTAGCTCAGAGGTAGAGCTCCGGACTGAAAATCCGGGAGTCCGCGGTTCGATTCCGCGCCCTGGCATAAAAATCAGGAGTCACGAAAAATGGCAAAGAAAAAGAAACCTTCAGTATTAAAAAGAATAAGACAAAATAAAAAAAGATATTTAAGAAATAAAGTCCGAAAAGAAAGATTAAAAGAAGCAATAAAAGAATTGAAGAAAACTACTAATAAAGAAGAAGCTTTAAAACTATTTCCTAAGGTTCAATCAATTATTGACAAGGCAGCTAAAGTTGGTATTATCCATAAAAATAAGGCTGCCCGAATTAAAAGTAAACTCGCCGAATATATTACTTCCCTTTCTTAAATTTTTAAATGAAAGTTTTACACATTGCTACGGCTTTTGCGCGGAATGAAAAAGATGTTATTACTCCTTGGTTAACTGAAACTTTAAAAAGATTGAAAGAAAAAAATATTGATTGCGAAGTTTATACCTCCAGTTATTTAGGTTTAAAAAACCAAAGAATTTTTGATATTTTAGTATACCGTTTTCGTTATTTTTTTAAAAAATATGAAAAATTAACCCATGAAGAAAATGTCCCCGATAGATTAAAAAAGGGGTTTTTTTATAAAATATTATTAATTTTTTATTTATTTTTTGGTATTTTAAATTTGGTAATTTTATTAAGAAGAAAAAATTATGATCTCCTTCATATCCATTGGCCCCTTCCCCATTTTTTCTTTGCCTTTTTAAGCCTTCCTTTTGCTCATAAAAGACCAAAATTGATAAGTAGCTTTTATAGTGTGGAATTTAAATTTTTAAAATCAAAATTAACCAAATTTTTAATAAAATTAATAGTTAAAAAAAGTGACCAAATTACTGCTATCTCTCACTATACTGCTGGAGAAGTGAAAAAGTACAGTAATAAAAATATTAAAATTATTCCTTTTGGTGCGGCAGTCAAAATAATTGAAAAAAAAGAACTTAAAAAAGAAAAAAAGAAAAAAATTATTTTATTTGTTGGCCGATTAGTAAAAAGGAAAGGGGTTAAATATTTAATATTGGCTTTTAAAGAGGTAATAAAAACGATTGCTGCTAAATTGATCGTGATTGGCGATGGCAGTGAAAGAGAAAATTTAGAAAAATTGGTAAAAGATTTAGCTCTCAATAACCATGTGGAATTCAAAGGTTTTATAAGTGATAAAGAACTTGCTGATTATTATCAAAACTGTGACCTTTTTGTCTTGCCAGCAATTATTGATGAGAAAGGCGACACTGAAGGGCTCGGTGTGGTTTTATTAGAAGCTATGGCTTACAAAAAACCAGTGATTGCTTCGGCAGTCGGTGGAATTTTAGATATTGTAAAAAATTACGAAAACGGAATATTGGTTCCCGAAAAAGATGAAAAGGCACTAAAAGAAAAGATTCTTGAGGTATTAACTAATGAAGAACTGGCAAAAAATTTGGGCGAAAAGGGCTATCAATTTGTAAAGGAAAATTTTTCTTGGGAAAAAATAATTAATGAAATAATAAACCTTTATAAAGATACTCTAAAAAATTAATGACCTAATGATATCCCCTACTGCTCCCTTTACCAATTATTTCATAAATAAAAATAACGAAAAAATCATCTCTTATCTTACCCGAAATTTTATTATTGACAATTTAAAAGGGTTAGTTATTATTCTCCAATAATGAAAATTTTGCACCTTATTTATGACGATATTACTAATCCTTGGTGTGGTGGTGGGGGAGCAATAAGAACTTTAGAAGTCTATAAAAGATTTCCTAAGGATTGGGAAATTACGGTAATCACCGGTGCCTATCCTAATTGTCAAAGGATTGAAAAGAAAGAAAATATCAAATATTTAAGAATTGGACTTCCTTTTAATTATCCTTTATCTCGTTTAACTTATTCTTTCTTGGCACCCTTTTGGATAAAAAAATTAAATTTTGATATTCTAATTGAAGATTTTTCTGCCCACTCGCCGGTTTTTAGTTTTTTATTTACTAAAAAACCAACAATTGCTCTTTTTCAGAATCTTTTTGGCAAATACGAATTAAAAAACTACAAAGGGTTAAAAAAAATTCAGGGTATTTTAAGTTATCTTTTTGAAATTATCGCTATTAAAAATTTTAAAAATATCATTGCCGTGTCTTCGCTTCTGGAAAAAGAAATTAAAAAAATCAATCCCAATGCTAATATTTTTATTATTCCTTATGGTGTTGAAGAAATACTTTTTAATGGAAATGGTGAAGAGAAAAATTATATCCTCTTTTTGGGTAGGTTTGACATTGAGCAAAAGGGAATTGATATTCTAATAGCAGCTTACAAAATTTTAGTTGAAAAATTAACAAAAAATTGGTTACCTGATCTATATCTTGTTGGTAAAGGAAAGGATGAAAAAAAGATAAAAACGTTAATTTTTTCTTTAAAATTAGAAGATAAAATTAAATTACTGCCACCGGTTTATAAAGAAAGAAAAAGGGAAATGATAAAAAATTCTTTATTTATCTGTATGCCTTCTCGCTTTGAGTCTTTCGGAATGGTTGCTTGTGAAAGCCAAGCTTGCGGAAAACCGATTATTGCTTCCAACATTGAACCCTTAACTTCTTTAATAATTGATAAGAAAACAGGTTTATTAGTAGAAAGAGATAATCCCCAACAATTGGCGGAAAGTATGTTAAGATTAATCAAAGATAAAGAATTAAGAAAATTTTTAGGAAATAATGGCAAAGAATGGGCAAAACAATTTAATTGGGATATTATTGCTAAAAATCAGTTAGCCTTTTATCAAAAAGTATTTTCTTTTACTTATTCTTCTTCAATTATTATCAATTGATTGGCTTTAATATTTTTTAAAGTTTTTTCTTCTTTAGAAAGAAAGTGGTAATTTAAATTCACTTTCTTTTTCTTTCCCAACCCAAAATGTAAAATAATGGATGATTGAGAGGTTGTTCCTTTGCCACAGGTGACTTCTCTTAATAAAATTTTTTTACCAATATTTATTTTAACCCGGGCACCGATTCCATTCCTATTAGATTTTTTACCAATCATTTTCACTTTTAAATAATTATTTCCATTTTTAGTATCGTTTCGGAAAAATCTTACTCCTGAACCCGAACCAACAATCAAATCTAAATCACCATCATTATCAAAATCGGCAAAAGCGCATCCCCAACCGTTAAATACCCGTACCCCAGCAAGATAGGTAACATCTTCAAAAACTCCCTTCCCGTTATTTAAATAGAGAAAAGAACGACGATTTTCATAAACCGAAGTAAGATACAAATCCAAGTCACCATCATTATCCACATCACCAAAGGCCGGGTCCGAATGGGTTTCCTCATATTTTATTTTTGCCTTTCTTCGCACCTCCAGAAATTGGTAATTTGGTTTTCCCTGATTTTTATACAACATCGTCCGATTGGAAAATTGGATATAACGGGGATGAGCCAGATTAGCCGTAATCAAATCCAAATCACCGTCATTATCAAAATCACCCCATTCAGAACCGATAGTGTGACCATAATAGCCTTCCCGTTCTTCACCCGCTATTCCTAAATAATGGGCTTTATTTTCAAAAGTCAAGTCACCATTATTATGCCATAAAAAATTTTCACAAAGCCGATAATTAGAAACATAGATATCTAAATAATCGTCATCGTTATAATTACCAAAATTAACTCCCCTACCGGCTTTATTTTCAACTTCTCTTATTTTTGCTTTTTCACTAATATCAACAAATTTAAAATCACCCAAGTTTTTATACAAAAAATCAGGTAGATATTTGTGTTCTTCCCAAATTTCATAATTAGCAATATAAATATCTAAAAGTCCATCATTATCAATATCACCCATCCCCAAACCTTCGCTTGGATAATCATCATAAATTTTTGCTATTTCACTCATATCAGTAAAAGTTCCGTCGCCATTGTTTTTAAAAACCTTCTCTCCCTTTTTCTCATTGGAAAGACAAACAATATCCAAATAACCATCGTTATTTAAATCAGCAAAGAGCCCACCATTATTATTACCATAAATACCCGATTCTTTTGTCTTATCCAAAAATCGACGACCACTATCATTTTTAAACAATCTACTACCATTCAGTAACAAATCTTCATAACCATCATTATCAAAATCTCCAAAGGCAACCCGTCCACCTTTTTCTTTTTCTAAACCAATTTCTTTGGTAATATCAGTAAAAATCGGACCCCGATATTTAAAAATTTTTCTTAAATACGAAACAATCTCAATGGTATCACCAAAAATTCTTTTTAAAGCACTTTCGGCTTTTGGTGGATAAAAGTTATTAACATCACCAATAATCAATGTTTTACCATAATCTTTTATTGCTGCTTTTATTCTTCCCGTTTTTTCTTTTATCAAGCCGGAATAATAATAATAAGGCGCTTTTGTAGCATCATTATCCACATCAAACTCAAATTTTAATGCTTTTTTAATATATTTTTCAGCCAAAAGATATTTTTTTTGATAATAATAAGAACGAGCGATATTGAAAAAGATATCGGGTAAGAGTTTAGGAAAAATAAGCTGCCATTGTTCTTCGGGTAAATTTTTTGGTTTCTTAAAATTTTTTATTGAACTTAATGCCCAAAAAGAATACTCTAAACTTTTAGCAAAAAGCGTCTCACATCTTAAATACAAAGAAGCAACAAAATTAAGTGCCCGCACATCTTTAGGCATTTCTTTTACCATTTTTTCGGTAAAGAAAAAGAGATCCTGGTAATTTTTTAAATTATAAAGGGAAGTCAGCAAAAATTGATAAGCATTAAAACGCCATTCAGTTGTTTTAAACTTTTCCAAAAATCTTTTTAAATATTCTATTTTTAAAGTATCATTATACCAAATCGGATAAAGACTATCGTAAAAAATATTGCCAATAATTTGATAACCAATTTTACTTTCCGGAAATTTTTCTAAAATAAGCGCAACGATTTTTTGAGGATAATTGGTGTCCAAAAAGTCAATTAACCGATAAGCCAAAGAAAGACTTTTTTCATCGGCATTGTTTAAAAGAGAATCCACAAAATTATTAATTTCCTTTTTTAAATTTCTTAACTTTATGGTATCTTTCTCCCATTCTTTAAAGGCGGAGAAAAAATAATAATAATGAAGACTATCAAAGCTTAAGAATTTATTCTTCGCCACCAAAAAAATTTCTTTGGCTTTTTTATAATCTTTTTTAAAAAGATAACTTTTTCCTAAATAAAGGTAGCCAAAAGAATCTTGGCTATTTTTCTTTAAAAGAGGATTAAGATAAAAAATACTGGAATCAAACTGATGGGTTTTAAAAAAGTAAGAAATTTTTTTAAAATCTTTATCACCAACTTGAAAAATTAATAAAAAAATTATAAACTTCATTTTTAAAATTTAAACAAATCTTTTTAAAAATCAAGAATATTTATTTTACCTTATTTTTCGTTATAATTATCAATTGGCTAAAAAGGCTTATTTTTATGCTTTTTTAACTATTTTTTGTTGGTCAACAGTTGCTACCGCTTTTAAAATAGCTCTTCGCTATTTGAATCATTATCAACTTTTATTTATCTCCACCCTTACCGCGGTAATTATTCAATTTTTATTTATTTTTTTTCAGAATTATTTTTCTTTAATTAAAAAGAGTATTAACCGATCTTTTCTTCTTGGTTTTCTTAATCCTTTTTTATATTATTTAGTGCTTTTTAAAGCCTATTCTCTTTTGCCGGCTCAATTAGCTCAACCTTTAAATTTTACTTGGCCAATTGTTTTAACCTTCTTTACGGCTGTATTTTTAAAAGAAAAGATTAGACCTATTAATTTTTTGGCGTTAAGCGTTAGTTTTATTGGTGTTTTGATTATTACTTCTTACGGAAAATTCTTTAATTTTCAAAATATAAATATTTTAGGAATAATTTTAGCCCTTTCTTCCTCCTTAGTTTGGGCTACCTATTGGTTATTAAACTTGCAGGATAAAAGAAAAGAAGAGGTAAAACTTTTTACTAATTTTCTTTTCGGATTTATTTATGTTACTTTTTTCCTTTTGATTAGTAAAAATTTTTCTTTTCCTAAGTTTAATTATTTTTTAGGGGGTATTTATGTAGGAATTTTTGAAATGGGGTTACCTTTTTTCTTTTTTCTAAAAGCATTAAAAATAGCTGAAAATAAAGCGAAAATAAACAATCTTGTTTATTTTACTCCCTTTTTATCATTAATCTTTATTAACTTTGTTTTGCGTGAAAAAGTTTATCTCTCTACTCTAATTGGACTTTTTTTAATTATTTTGGGAATAATTATCCAAAGCCACGGTTAAAGCTTTTTTAATTCTTTTTATTACCAATTCTTTTCCCATAACATTCACCACATCAAAAATTGGGGGGCCAACCAATTTTCCGGTTAAGGCCACTCTTAAAGGATGAATAAATTCGGCCGGCTTTTTATTAAGATTATTAGCCAATTCTCTAAGAACTTTCTCAGTAGTTTCTTTATTAAAATCGGTTAAATTTTCATAGACCTTTAAAAGTGTCTTTAAATTTTCTTTGCCTTTCTCATCCAAAAATTTCTTTACACCTTCTTCATCGTAAGTTATCTCTTCTTTTAAATAAATTGCTATATTATCGGCTAACTCATTAAGGTTTCTGCTTCTTTCCTTGTTTATTTCAATTATTGCCAAAAGCCGCTTTTCATCTTCTTTATCCGGAGAGAGATTTCTTTCAATTAGAAATGGTTTAACTCCGATTAACAATCTTTCATTAGTACTTCTTTTCATATATTCGCTGTTCATCCATTCCAATTTTTGAAAATCAAAAATAGCGTTTGATTTTTTTACTTTTTCTAATTTAAAAAGTTTTATCGCCTCCTCTAAACTAAAGATTTCTAAATCGCCACCCGGTGACCAGCCTAATAAAGCCAGGTAATTTACTAAGGCTTCTGGTAAAATTCCCATCTTTTTATATTCCATAATAGAAACTGCTCCGTGGCGTTTTGATAACTTTTTTCCATCCTTACCCAAAATTAAAGGCAAATGAGCAAAATAGGGTATTTTAAAATTAAGTGCTTCGTATAAAAGAATTTGTTTAAAAGTATTAGAAATATGTTCAACTGCCCGAATAACATGGGTAATCTCCATAAGCGCATCATCGACAACACAGGCAAAATTATAAGTTGGTGTGCCATCGGCTCTTAATAAAATAAAATCTTCAATATCCCGCCCACTTTTCTCAATTCTTCCGTGAATAATATCTTCAAAAACAACATTCCTTTCACTGGGGACAAGAAATCTTATTGTTTTCGGAACACCTTCTCTTTCTAATTTTTCTTTTTCTTTTTCACTTAAATATAAGCAATGGCGGTCGTATTGCCAACTTCTTTTTTCTTTTAATGCCTTTTCCTTCTCTGCCTTTAACCTTTCTTGCGAACAATAGCAGTAATAAGCCTTGCCTTTTTTTAGTAAAATTTCTGCATATTCTTTATAAATGGAAAACCTTTGCGATTGAAAATAAGGCCCCTCATCCCAATATAAAGAAAGCCATTTTAAACCTTCTAAAATTGCTTCTACTGATTCTTTTGTTGAACGGCTTGGGTCAGTATCCTCGATTCTCAAAATAAACTTTCCGTTATTCTGACGAGCAAAAAGAAAATTATATAAAGCACTTCTTGCTAACCCAATATGAATAGCACCAGTCGGTGAAGGAGCAATTCTTACCCTTACCATTTAACTTTCACTAACCATCTTCGCAATTTTAACAAAATCTTCTTCTTTTAAATCAGTCTTTAACCTTACCTGTAGGAAATGATGGAGATCCATAATCTTGTCAAAAATATTATCTTTCTCTTTTATCTTAGGAATCAAATGACAATGAAGATGAGGAATTCTGGTTCCCCGAATTAACAGCGAAATGTATTCCGGCTTAAAAACATTTTTTAGTTTCTGACTTACCAGATAAACTGCTCGATAAAAAGGACCGGCATCTTCGGGAGCCAAGTCCGTATGAAACACAACATGTTTTTTAGGAATAACTAAAGTATGACCGATAGTAACCGGATAAATATCTAAAAAGGCAATATTTTTTTCGTCCTCGTAAACTATATACGCTTTTTCTTTTTTTTCAGCAATCAGACAAAAGGGGCAATTCAGCATTTATTCAACTTTTCTAAAACCAACAATATCGTTAATGCTCCCTCTTCTTCTTTCTTTTGGAGCAAAAATGGCTTCTACCAACATTCCGATTTCAATATCTTCCACTTTATCCAAAAGTTTGTGAATAAAAGTAGTATCGGTATCAGCCATTTTAATTGCGCCGACAATAATCGGATTTTCTAATTTGTTACCATTGCTATCAACATGAACAAAAGTATAAGAAACCAAAATACCCTTATTCTCCACTTCTTGCCAATCCTCATCAGGAATTTCTTTAAAACAAAATTCACAATAAAGCTTTGGTGGCAGAAAAACAAAATCACAATCAGAACAATAATTGGCTAAAAATTTACCCTCCTTCAAACCCAAAAGAAATTTTTCACCAGCGATCCCCGCAGTATACAAACTTTCCACCGGCAATTGTCCTAAATGATGTTTAATCTCTCTTTTTTTATTTACTTTAAATTCCATATTTTCCTCCTAATAAGGTTTAAAATATTTTATATCGGTAATTTTACCTTCCCTTTCTTTTTCGTCTTTCCAAACAGCCTTTACCCGCATACCAATCTTCACTTCCTTTGGGTCGACTTCGGAAATCAAATGTAAAATTCCGTAACCGGGAGAAGCACCATCAATCTCAATTACTGCTGGAATCTGAGGTTTTTCCAATTTTTTTACATCCCAACTAATATAAGAAATAGAAAAGGTATTTATTCTTCCGGTATCCTTTAATTCAACAAAATCTTCTATCAAAACAAAACACCATTCGCAAAAGATTCTTGGTGGTACCATTATTCTTTCACATTTTGGACATTTGACACCGATTATCTTACCTTTTTTTAATCCTTCTAAATATTTACCAATCGCAACTCCGCAATCCCAGGCATAAAAACAATTACCAATCCAGGTTTCAAAACAAAAATTTTTCTTTTTAAAATCCTCTTCACTTAAAGGAGTAGCAAAAAAATTCTTCATCTTTTCCTCCTTTTAAATTTCTAAAACAACCACGGTGCCCACCTGCATCAAATCACCCCAAGCCTGGGCCACTCCCCTTTTTGCTTTTTTGGCAATCTGCCTCTTATCCGCTTCACCCCTTAGTTGCCAGAAAATTTCAATCACCTTCATCAAACCAGCAGCAGCAATTGGATTACCAACTCCTAATAAACCACCAGAAGGGCAAACCGGTAATTCGCCATCCCTTTGGGTCTTTCCATCCACTAATAATTGAGGCGCCTCTCCGCGACCACATAACATCAAACCTTCCAGGTGATGTAGTTCTTTATAATCAAATGGGTCGTAAGGTTCAGCCACATCGATCTCTCTTCTTGGATCTCTTATACCCGCCATTTTATATGCCATTCGGGCAGCTTCTTCTACATATCGAGGATAAGCCAAATCTCTATTTGTCCAATAAGCAGTATCCAAACACCAACCAACACCGCTCACCCATACCGGCTTATCAGTAAATCTTCTTGCCAAATATTCATTGGTCATAACAATCGCGCAGGCACCGTCAGAAACTGGTGAAACATCTAATCTTTGAACCGGATAACAAAGCACTTCGCTATTTAATACATCTTCCACAGTTATTTCTGCGGCAATTTGAGCAGCCGGATGGTCTAAGGCATTTTTTTTATTCTTAACGGCTACCAAAGCAATCTCTTCTTTTTTTATTCCGTAGGTTTGCATGTAACGCTGCATCTCCAAAGCAAAAATCCAAAGAAGATTCGGTCCCAAAGGTCTTTCAGTAGTATGGTCAAAAATAGTTAAAAAAGCACCTTGAGGATGGGGTTGATAAGATGACATTTTTTCTTCACAAACCACTAAACAGGTATCAAATATTCCGCTGGCAATATAATACCAACCGACAGCTACGGCAAAAACACCGGTACCGCCACCAACATAACATCGCAGATAAGGCTTCCCAAAAGCACCGGCCCCACAAGAAAGATATTCGCCTTTCATATGGACACCATCAAAAGTATCAGGAGCACTACCTAAAACTACCGCATCAATATCTCTCAATTTAGCTCCGCACGAATCTAAAGCTGCCTTTGCGGCGTAAAAAGCCAACTCTTTACCGGTCTCTTTTGCTCTTCTCACAAATTTTGTCATACCGGCACCAACAATAGCCACTCTTCTTCCCATAATTTCCCCCTATTCTCTATTTAAAATTAAAACACAACTATTTTCTGTTGGCAGACCACGCCAAGATTGCACCAAAGCTTTCTTGGGTAACTCGTTATTTATTTTTATTTGAAAGCTACCAGCTTCGCCCCGCAATTGCAAAACCGCCATAATTAGTCGCATCAAACCAGTTCCTTCATAGATATATCCCATTCCTAAACTTCCGCCGGAAGGATTAATAATTATATCTTGACAATTTAATGCCAAAGCATTTTGGATTTCTTTATAAGAATAGGTATCATCAATTTCGCAAAAATCAATCTCCTTATTAGGATTAGAAATTCCTGCCATTTTATAAGCCCTTTTGGCAGCTTCTTCAGTAGCCCGCGGATACTCCCAAGACCGAACTTCCAAATTGGGTGAACCTTGGATAAAAGAAAAACCATCTATATAAATAGGTTTCTTCTTTAAATCTTTGGCAACTTCTTCCCTTGCTAAAACGATTACGCAGGCTCCATCTGCATAAGGACTAACTTCTAATTCTGTTAACGGATAAGCAACCGGAAAAGAGTTCAAAACATCTTCAACCGATAAATTAGCCCCGTAAGCAGCGTAAGGATTTTTTAAAGCATTTTTTTTATTCTTCACAACCACTTCCGCACAATCAGTTTGAGTAAAAGGATAATTAAATAAAAAGGAATTATATTCTAAACCAGCAATAAAAATTGGATTGACATTAAGTGGTCGGGTATAAATAGGATCCAAAGCACACATATGAACGCCTTCCGGAGTTAAAATATTGGAAGCCTTTGCATGAGCTTCAACAACAGCGACTTTAAATTCCTCGGTTAAAAGCTGTAAAATTGCGGCACAAACACCAAAAAGTCCGTCAGAAGTGATTGTGTGAACTTGTTTTAAAGCGCCGCCGATTTGATCAGGAACATATTCATCAAAAATGCTTGTTCCTTCAATGTAATCTTCCGAACAGCAAACAAAAGTGTCAACATCTTTTCGGGGATTTATTCCACAATCTTCATAAGCCTTTACCGCGGCTTCAAACATCATCTCTTTGTAAGAAACTTCTTCCGATAAAGGTTTTAAAGGAGTCATCCCAATACCCACAATACAAACCCTTCTTTTCATAATTCCTCCATTTAACTTATTATTGTAATCTTTTTTACAAAAAATTCAAATAATATTTGATTTTTACTATTTTACTTTTAAAATTTAGAAGATGAAAAGCTATTTTCTTCTCAATAAAGAATTAGAAATTTTGGGAGACTATTTTTTTTCATTTTTAATTGGTTTTTTAATCGGCAGTATCCCTTTTGGTTATTTAATTCCTAAGATTTTCAAAAAAATTGACATCAGAAATTATGGCAGCGGAAATATTGGTTTTACTAATGTTTATCGCACCTTAGGGTTTTTTTACGGAATTTTGGTTTTAATTTTGGATATTAGTAAAGGTTTTTTTCCAACTTACTTTGCTGAAAGTTTTTCTTTATCTCCAATTTTTGTTGGTGGTGGAACTATTTTAGGACATTTTTTTACTCCCTATCTCCGTTTTCGTGGTGGTAAAGGGGTAGCCACTACTATCGGTGTTCTTTTGGCATTAGCTCCTAAAAATTTAATCTTTTCTTTAATTATTTGGTTGATAATCCTTCTAAGCTTTTCTTATATGTCTTTAGCATCAATATCTTTTGCTGGTTCTTTACCTTTCTCCTTTCTTTTATTAAAGTCTTCTAATTCTTTAACGCCGGTTTTCTTTACCATTATTAGCATCTTAATTATTGGTAAACATCTTCCCAATATTAAAAGATTGATAAAAAAAGAAGAACCAAAATTTAAATTAAAATTAAAATGAAAATTGTTTTTATTGGAGCTGGTCGCTGGGGTTTAACCTTAGCTTCGCATTTAGCAAAAAAAGAAAAAGAAATTTATCTGTATGATAAAAATAAAGAAAAATTAATCAAATTAAAAAAATTTAAGATTGTTAAAAATTTAGAAAAGATAAAAGAAGCGACAATTATCTTCTTTACAGTTCCTTCTTATTCTTTAAGGACCATACTTTCGGAAATTAAAACTTTACCAATAAGAAAAAAAACTATTCTTGTTTCAGCAATAAAAGGAATTGAAGAAGAAAGTTTAAAAAGAATGTCTGAAATAATTGAAGAATATTTTCCTTATAACCCAATTGCCGTTTTATGTGGTCCCGGAATTCCCGAAGAAGTAATCGCTGGCATTCCTACCACTTTGGTAGTGGCTAGTAAAGATAGAAAAACTTCGGAAAAAATTCAAAAACTCCTTTCTTTTGATAATTTAAGAGTTTACTTACAGGACGATGTGATTGGCTGCGAAATTGGTGGGGCGATAAAAAATGTGATCGCAATTGCTGCCGGTATTTTGGATGGCAAAGGGTTAGGGATTAATGCGAAAGCAGCTTTAATAAGCCGGGGGCTATGCGAAATGATGCGTTTAGGAATAAAATTAGGAGCCTCACCCCTTACTTTTGCGGGGCTTTCGGGTATTGGTGATTTAATCGTTACTTCTTTTTCTAAAAATTCGCGAAATTATCAATTAGGTTTTTCCTTAGGCAAAGGTAAGAAATTAACAGAAATTTTAAAAAAAGAAAAAGGGGTGATTGAAGGCTATCATACGGCAAAAGCTATCTACCAACTAAAAGAAAAATACCAGATTGAAATGCCTATTTGCGAAAGTGTTTATCAAATTCTTTTTTTAAAAAGAGATATTGATGAAATTATAAAAAAATTGTTAAAAAGAAAACTTAAAGAGGAGTTTTGGCAATGAAAGAGAAAAAATTATACTCTTTAGCCGAAGTGAGCAAAAAACTAAAAATAAAAAATGATTTATTGCGTAAATGGGCAAAAATTTTTGAAGTGGGCAGAAAGATAAAGAAAAAGATTTATTTTAACGAAAAAGAAATGGAGAAGATAAAAGTGATTAAAGACCTTTTTAAAGAAGGTTATTCTAAAAAAGCTATCCAAACTAATCTCTCAAAAAAGATAAGAGAAAAGAAAAGTGAAAGAAAAAGAAAACTTTCTTTAAAATTTTTAAACACCCTTTATAAAGAACTTTTGGAAATCAAAGATATTTTAGAAAAATAAGGAGGTATTATGTGGTATCTTCTTTTTGTTATCATTATTATTATTTTATTAATGGCAATAAGAATTTTAGCCGAATATGAAAGGGGAGTTATTTTCCGTTTGGGGAGGTTTTATAAGGTAAAAGGACCCGGACTTATTTTCTTAATCCCCTTTGTTGACCGAATGGTAAAAGTAAGTTTACGAGTAGTTACTTTAGATGTCCCGCCGCAAGATGTAATTACCCGTGATAATATTTCGGTGAAGGTAAACGCTGTTGCCTATTTTAAGGTTTCTGATCCGAAAAAGGCGATTATTGAAGTAGAAAATTATCTTTATGCGACCTCCCAAATATCTCAGACAACATTAAGAAGTGTTTTAGGTGAATACGAGCTTGATGATTTATTAACTAAAAGAGAGATGATTAACCAAAGATTACAAAAGATTATTGACCAACAAACTGACCCTTGGGGGATAAAAGTTAGTATGGTAGAAATCAAACATGTTGATATTCCCGAAGAGATGAAAAGGGCGATTGCCCGTCAAGCTGAAGCCGAAAGGGAAAGAAGAGCAAAAATTATCCATGCTGATGGTGAATTACAAGCGGCAGCTAAACTGCGGGAAGCGGCGGAAATCCTTTCTCAAACGCCAGCGGCTTTACAACTCCGTTATTTAGGAACATTAACCGAAATCGCCGCCGAAAAAAACTCAACAATAATCTTTCCTTTACCAATTGAACTTTTATCCCTCATATTTAAAAGAAAAGAATAATTAGAAAGGCTAAAAGAAAGTTAATAGTAATACTAACAATCTTTTCTCCGCAAAGGAAGTTTAATATTTCCTAAAAGATTAAATTTTTTAATTCCAAATAGAGGGCTGATTTTAAATAGGAAATGGGGATTTTCAAATAAATAAGTAAGGTAGAAATTATAAAAACTAAGATGGGAGCCATTCGGGGAATGGTTGAGCTTTAAGAAAGAATGGTTTTTATTAATTATTAATCTTTTATAAGCTAACGTGCTGATTGATAAATTCTTTAATTTCAAAATAAAACCTTTTTTTGGTAAATCTTAAAGCATTCTTTCGGCATTTTTCTGGAGAAAAATTTGATTTTTCAAATTCTTTAATCTTTGCCATTAAGGCTTCTTCGGTCTGAGGATAGAAAAACAACCCAGTTTCATTTTCAATTATTGTCTCTAAAGCACCACCTTTTTTATAAGCAATAACTGGTGTGCCACAGGCCTGAGCTTCTAAAGGGACAATTCCTAAATCTTCTTCTTGAGGAAAGATCAATGCTTGACATTTATTATAATATTCTAAAAGTTTTTCCTCGGGTTGCCAACCTAAAAATTCAATATTCTCTTTTGCCATTGATTTTAATTTTTTTTCTTCCGGACCGGTACCAACAATTTTTAATGGTAACCTTAATTTGTTAAAAACATTAATGGCTAAATCAACTTTTTTATAAGGCACTAAAGCCGAAACAATAAGAAAAAAATTATCTCTTTTAAAATTTAAAAATTGGTAAAAATCAGTATCCACTGGCGGATAGATAATAGTAGCTTCTTTTTTATAATACTTTTTAATTTTGTTAGCAATATTTTTTGAATTGGCGATAAAGTAATCAACCCTTTCGGAACTTTTTCTATCCCAATTTTTAAGATAGGGACGAAAAATATGGGCTCCCAATTTAGTAATTATTTTTGCTTTTTTAAAATATTCATCAAACATATCCCAAACATATCTCATGGGACTGTGACAATAGCAGATATGGATTTGGGTTTTTGATTTTTTAATTCCTTTGGCAACGCAGTGGCTGGAAGAGATAATTAAATCGTAATCTTTTAGATTAAATTGTTCAATTATCATCGGCATTAAAGGTAAATAATAACGATAATTTTTTTCGATATTAGGAAATTTCTGAAGAAAAGAGGTTACAATTTTCATTTGATTAATAATGGGTGAGATTTTTTCTTTAAAATAAACCAAAGTATAAAGAGTGGCATTGGGAAAAATTTCACAAAAAACTTCTAAAACCTTTTCGCCTCCTCGCATACCAGTAAGCCAATCGTGGATAATAGCTACTTTCATTTTTTGTATATTACTTTTTCCAAAATCTTTAATGTTTGTTTAGCAGTATTTTCCCACGAAAAGATTTTGGCCCTTTCCAACCCTTTTTCTATCAAACTTTTGCGGAGTTCTTCATTTTCCCATAATAAGATGATTTTTTGGGCAATATCTTCTGGTGAATAAGGGTTAAAATAAAGAGCAGCTTCCCCGCAGCGTTCTCTTAAAGAAGGAATGTCGGAACAAATAACTGGGCAGCCACAACTCATGGCTTCAATCGGAGGGATGCCGGCACCTTCGTGAAAAGAAGGAAAAACAAATAAAAAGGCATTTTTATAATAACCCATTAATTCTTCATCGCTTACCTGGTGAATAATCTTAATCCGCTCTTTAATTCCCGGTTTTAAATCAATGGCTATTTCTTCAAAAATATCATTCTGAGAAATAATCGCTATTGCTTTTAATGGTAATTTTTTTTTCACAATTATTTCCAAAGCCGAAAGAAAACCATTAAAATTTTTCTTTTTGCTTAAAGAGCCAACATAAAGAAGATAATTTTTTTCTCTAATATCAAAGGCTTTTAATTCTTCACTAAAACCTCCCTGAGGAATAGCAAAAATTTTTTCTTTTACAAAATAATATCTCTTAATAATTTTTTCTTTTTCACTTTGGGAATCGGTAATAATTGCCCAGGCATATTTTAAAATTAAAGGAATGATTATTGAATAAAAAGTGCGAAAAAGAAAACGATAATTTTTAGGAAAATATTTGAAACCTAAATCGTGAACCGTTACAATAACTTTTTTGTTAAAAAACAACGTCAATAAAGGAGCAGTATTTCCTAAACAAAGAAGAATTCTATTTTTAAGATAAAAGGGCAACACTAACTGCTCCCAAAAATGTCCCTTTAGAAAACCGATTTTTTTTATTGGAATATGTTTCAATTCCAAATGGTGAATAATACTTTTGGGAGCAAGGATTTTAAACTGAAAGCGTTTTTTAATTATTTCTTCTTTCTCATAAAGCCGGTCAATTTCTTTCACCAATTGCTGGGCATATCTTTGGACTCCGGTAATCTTTTGGGTCAAAAAACGACCATTAATTATGATTTCCATAGCTTATCGACTTTAGCCGTAAAGGTTTTGATTTTATAAATAAATCAAAAACATATTCTACCTTTTTCTCTTCAACGTTCAGGAGACTGCTAATTTGAGAGATACTTAACCCTTTTTCTATTCCTAATAAAATTAAGTCTAATATTTCGTAATCAATGCCAATAATTTCTTCATCAAAAATTCCCGGAATAATATCAGGCGAAGGTTTTTTCTCAATTAATCTATTAGGCAATCCTAAATACTTAGCCAATGTTTTCACTTGGGTTTTGTATAAAGATAAAAGCGGCATTATATCACTAGCATCATCACAACCATAATTAACAAAAAAACCAATAAGATACTCAGTTTTGTTAGTACAACCAACAACCAACCGATTTTCTAAATCAGCAAAAAGATAGATAATTATCATTCTCAAACGATGTTTAAAACGATAATAGGCATTTATTTTTCTCAAAAGTTTATCATTTTTAAAATTGATATTGAAAACTGGTTCATCAGTTATCTTAGCATACAAGCGGGATAATTTTTTCACGACCATTGGTTTCAATCTTTCAGGAATTATTAATTTGTTAAGAAAAAATAAATCGTAGATATTAAAATTTTTTAAATACTTAGTGAGAAAGATAATTTTATATTTAATTCCTAATTCTTCTGCCCAAAAACAGGCATCCTGAAAGTTATTAAAATCACTTTCCTTTTCCGGCATAATTAAAGCTAAAACATTTTCTTTACCTATTGCCTCCTTACAAAGATAAGCAACTACTGAAGAATCAATACCTCCACTTAATCCCAAAACTATGCCGTTCTTTTTAAAATCTTTATAACATTTTTTAATAAAATCTTTTAAACCTAAAAATATCTTTGGACAGTCAATTGCTAAGGCTTCCAAAAGAGTTTCTTTGGTCACCAAAATAATTATAACAAAATTCCTGTTTATTGAAAAGTAATCCTTCTTTTTTATAATTTAAAAATTTATGCTAAAAGATGAAAGTCTTAGGGATCTTAAAAAAATTTTTTTTCAAAGTCTTCAATATTTTACTTCTCTAATTATTGTCCGGTTTATAACCGCTTTAAATAGTATTTATTTAGCTCGATTTTTATTAAGCGAAAAATTTGGCATTTATTCGTTAATCAACCAATTAATAAATCTTTTAACTTTTTTTATGGGCTTTGGCATACCCACAATTATCACCAAATTTATTGCTCAAACAAAAAATGAAAAAAAAATTTTAGAAAAAACCTATGGAACAGCCCAAGTTTTAATTATTTTAATCTCTTCATTTATTATTTTTATCTATTTTTTTATCAGCATTCCCTTAGCTTATAACATTTATCAGAAACCATTTTTATTGAAATATTTTCGTTTAATAATTTTTTTACTTTTTTTCATTACTTTTAATAATTTTTGGACCGGAGTTCTTCAAGGGTTAAAAGCAATAAAACATATTTCTTTAATCACTGGAATTTATAATTTAGTAAGTTTTCCTTTGATCTTCATTTTTGCTCATCGATACGAATTAGTGGGCGCTATTATTGCTCTTACCCTTGCCAATCTCTTAGGGGTGATTCTTTTTTTAATTACCATCAAAAAATTTGATTTATTAAAAACAGCTTTCCAACTACCCATTGTTAAAAATATTATCAACCTTTCTTTCCCTACCTTTTTATCCGGCTTAGTAATGGTTCCGGCTTTATGGTTAATCAATACCAAATTAGCAATTGTAAAAAATTTCTCGGAAGTAGCTTATTTTAATATAACCAACACTTTTTTCCAATTTTTATTATTTATCCCGATTGCTATCGGTATGCCCTTAACACCAACAATTGCTGAAGAAGTTAATAACCTAGAAAAGATTAAATTTTTTTTAAGTAAAATTATTAACTATTTAAATTTTTTATTTTTATTCTTACTTATTTTAATTTTTAGTTTTTCGTCAAAGATTATTTTTTTAATTTTTGGCAAAGATTATCTACCAGCAATAAAAGCATTTCTTTTTGTTATTGGGTCAATTATTCCAGCAAGTATTGGTTATATCTTTGGTTATTATTTAACCGGAACAGGAAAAATGTGGTTAGCAACATTTTTTAATGGTTTGTGGTTCTTTCTGCTTGTTGGAGTTTTTTTTCTTTTTAATTATAAATGGGGAGCCTTAGGTGCGGGAATAAGTTTTTATATCGCTTACTTTTTTCAAGCTTTTTTGATGATAATTTATTTTAGAAATCTTTTAAAAAAACCTCTTTTTATTTTAAAAATCTTGATTTTAAACTTAATTGTAATTATAATCTTCTACAAACTTCTATGAAAAATTTTATTTTTTTCTGTGAATTACCTCCTCAGAATAAAATTGTTGGTCGACCTTGGTTTTTAGCTAAGGAAATTAAAAAAAGAGGTTATAAGGTTTTTTATTTTGCTTTATCACCAATTTTTTATCGTTATTTTGAAGAGAAAAAAAATATCTCCCAAAAATTTTTTGATATTTTAAAAATTACCCATTATCATCTCTCTGGTATTGAAGTATTTTCTTTTCCTGTTTATTTTCCTCGGCGATTTCTCTCCTTTCACCGAATTAACTATACCTTATTCCTTCCTTTAATTTTTAATAGATTTAAAAGTATTTTTAAAAAAAGTATTATCTTTGTAAATAATTTATTATGGTTTTGGACATTAAAAAAAGTGATGGACAACTCCGTTACCATTATTTACGACCGAGCAGATGATTTAGAAGTTTTTTATCCCTATAAAAAAATAAGAATGTATTATGAAAAATTGGAAGAAATGTTTTTAAAAAAAGTAAAACTTAGTTTAGCAGTAAGTAAAGAAATTGAAAACGAGTTAAAAAAGAAATATCCCTTTTTAAAAATTTTATTTCTTCCTAACGGCGTTCCTGAAGAATGGAGTTTAATTTTACCTTTAGAATCAGAAAATTTTCAAGTAGAAAAAAATCTAAAAAAACCTGTTATTGGTTTTATTGGTTCCCTTTTCCAATGGGTTGATTTAGATTTGATTGAAAAATGCTTGCAAAATTTTCCTGATGCTACTTTTATTTTAATTGGTCCTCATAAAGGCAAGGGTGTCCAAAAATTATCTAAATATTCTAATATTTTACTCTTGGGTGCTCAGCCTTATTCTTCCATTCCTTTATGGATAAATATTTTTGATATTTGTATAATACCTTTTAAAAAAGAAAAGGTTTCCTATAAAGCCGACCCAATAAAACTTTATGAATATTTAGCATTAGGGAAGCCTGTCATTTCAACCATTGAATGGCAAAGTGATAATTATTTAAAAGATTTAATTTATGTGGGGAGAGACGAAAAAGAATTTATTGAGAAAATAAAAATTGCTTTAAAAGAAAATAATCCTGTTTTGTGTCAACAAAGAAAAGATTATATATTAAAAAATCATACTTGGCGAAAAAGAGTTGATACTCTTTTAAAATTTATTAAAAATGAAAATTGGCATTGATGGTAGCATTTTTCGTTTCCCTCAAGCAGGTATTTTTCGGTATCTTAAAAATATTTTAATAAATTTAATAAACACGGCTAAAGAAGATGTGTTTTTTCTCTATTCCCCCAAAAAACCTTCTTTTTTACCTAAAAGCGAAAATCTTACCCTAAGATTAGGGAAAAATTTAACAAAAAATTTGGGCTCCTTTTGGTTTCAATTAGAAGGAGAGAAATATCTATTCCAAGATAAAATTGAGATCTTTTGGGGGCAAAACCATATTCTGCCTTTCAGATTAGCCAAAAAAATTCCCACATTATTAACGGTCCACGATTTATCCTTCTATTATATCTATCGAACACTTCCTTTTCGTTCTTTTTTAATTATCCGGACATTATTTTTTAAAGCAATCCGCTTAGCTACTCATATTTTAACCCCTTCAAATTTTGTGCGCCAAAGTTTAATCACTTTGGGAATATCTCCTCAAAAAATAAGTGTCGTTTACGAAGGAGCGGAAGAAATTTTTCGACCTTTAGATAAAGATTTTGCTAAAAAAAAGATAAAAGAAAAATATGGAATAGAAAAAGATTTTATTTTAAGTGTGGGGGCAATCCAGCCAAGAAAAAATTACTCTCTTTTAATAAAAGCTTTTAAAAACATTAAAGAAGATTTTTTATTGATAATTATTGGGCAAAAAGGATGGAAAAATAAGGAAATCTTTCAATTGGTAAAAAAATTAAATTTAGAAAGAAGGGTTATTTTCTTTTTCTCAGTATCAGACGAAGACTTATGCTATTTTTATAATGCTGCTACTTTATTTGTCTACCCCTCTTTATACGAAGGCTTTGGCTTACCGGTATTAGAAGCAATGAGTTGCGGTATACCGGTAATCACCTCTAATACCTCTAGCTTGCCAGAAGTAGGCGGTGATGCAGTTTTGTATTTTTCTCCTTATGATGAAGAAGAATTAGCTAACCAAATTAAAAATATAATCGCTTCTCCTTCTTTACAAAAGGAACTTTCCGAAAAAAGTAAAGAGCGAGCCAAAATCTTCTCTTTTAAAAAATCGGCTGAAAAGATTTTAAATATTATGCATCAATTAGGAAGACGATGAAGAAAGATTCTTTCCAAGAAATAAGAAGGTTCTTTTATTTTATAAATAGAAACTCCGCCTTTTTCATATATTTTTTCTACTTTTTTATTTTCTTTTTCTAAAATCTTTTTAGTAAAAAATATATTTTCCCCCACATTTTTTGAACCGATATAAAGATATTTAAATTCTTCAACAGGAGTATTTTTAATAAATTTTTCATATTCATCAAAAAGATTAAAAACGATATGAGCTAAATAACTCGGTCTTCCTAAAATTGCTGGCAGCCATACTCCACCATCAGAATAATTTGTCAGAATTATGCCATCAGGACAGTTATTTTTTATCCAAAGAAAAGCTTCTAAATCATTTTTAGTAAGCGAATAATTATCTTTCACAAAAAGATATTTATAAAACTCTTCGGCTAAAAGGCTTCTAATAATTTTTTTTAAAAAAGTTTTTTCTCCCTTCTTTGATAAAAATGGAGAAAGAATGGCTAAATTGAAAAAAAGAAATAAACAAAAATACAACAAATATTTCTTAAAACTTCTTTGATTTAATTGAGAAAGAAATTCGCCAATAAGCAGCCCAAAAGGAAACAAAAAATATAAGGAAGTTCTTTCAGGATAAAAAATCTGTGTCAATTTTATTTTCCAAAAAAGATTAAAGCAAAGAATTGTAATTATTGTGAAAAAAGAAAGAAAAATTTCTTCGTAGAATTTTTTCTTTTTTATTAAGGAAATCATTCCCATCAATGCTAAAATAAATGGCAATATTCCCGTCGTATAAATTATTTTTATAAATACCCAAAGAAATTTTAATTTGTGAGGAATAAATTGAGAAAGAAACTCATATTTCCATAAATAAACATTCCAATCAAAAATTACTTGCCATTCTTTTTCCGAAGTATTAACCTTTTTAAATACTATAAAATAAGGTAAAGAAAAAATAAAAATTAATATCCCCGTAAAAATAATTTTAACTACTAAATTTCTTTTGTTAGCAATAGTAATTAATTTATATAAAGTAATAACAATCAATATTAAAATAAAAACTGCCATTGGAATAAAATGGGTTAAAAATCCCGCAGAAATTAAAAAGGCTAAAAGAAGAATTCTAAAAAAAGATAAGGTGGGGTTTTCGATTTCTTTGATGAAAAAATAATAGCTGAGCAGAGAAAAAAAGAAAGCCAGAATCGTCGGTGTACCTCCCCATAAATAGAAATTCTGGTGCCCCCGGCAAAAAAAGGTAATGATACTAGCTGTTAAAAAAGCAACTTGGCTATCAAACCGAGTCCGTAGTAAAGCATAAAATCCGCCAAGAAGTAAAAAATAAGTAAAACAAGAAAGAAAAAAGGTTGCTTTATAAGGAGGTATCTTGCCTAAAAAAGAAAATATTGCTGAAAGAATACTAAACCCTTGCGGCTGGGCTCCAAAACCCTTCATATTAAAAATCGGTTGATAATCTTCGGGTATTTTTTGCCAGATAGTAATTAAAAGAGTATTATAAGTATGCATTGTGATATCTCCCCCGGGAGCGGCTTCATTTAAAAACATCGGAATAAAACGGAAAAAACCGAAAATTATAAAAAAGAAAAATAAAATATGATCTATTTCAATTTTTAATTTTTTATTTTTATAAAAAAGAAATAAAGCCAAAAAGATTGAAGAGATTATACTTATTAATAGCCAATATTTAAAAATAGAAAAATAAAGAAGCCAAAAAGTAATTATCCAATAACTAAAAGAGAAACTTATTATTAAAATAAATTTTAATAGAAAATCTTCTTCTACTTTTTTTAAAAAAAGTAAAAAGAGGCCGGGAAAAAATAAGCTTAAAATTATTAAGAGGTTTGTTGTGACCATAAATTAAAAAGAGCAAGCAATGAAGCCCAAACAAAATTAAAACGATAAATTAATAAAACTCCGGAAGTAATACTTATTAATAATAAAGAAACAAAAGAGGATAAAACCCCTATGCTAAACCAATATTGAAAATTATCCTTAGGCAATTTTATTACCTTAAAAATATTTTTAAAGAAAAAACAATAGATTAAAAGAAATATTATTAAACCAGTAACACCCATTTTCCATAAAAGGTTTAAGAATAAACAATCCATCCAGGAAAATTCCAATTTCTTTTTCCAAGGAATAACTGTCGGATGAACATCGCCAAAACCGATCCCTAAAATAGGATTTTGCTTAAATTTTTTAAGAATATATTGAGCAGAAAGTAACCTTTCAATAAGCGAAAGATCTCGACTTATTCTTGTGGCCCTTTGAGAAATCCCCCGCACTGCCAAAAATTTTTGAAAACCTTCTTTTTTAAATAAAAAGTTAAAAATCAAAAAATATAGAAAAATTACTGAAAGAATAAAAAAGATTTTTGTCATTGGCTTTTTTTTCTCTTTCCAAAGATAGATAAAAAAAATTATAAAAAGAGAAAAAGGAATGGAAAACCATAAAGCCCGGGTAAGCGAAATTATGACTGCCAAGGTCATTAAAATTAAAGAAAGGAAAGCCAATATTTTATATTTTGTTTTTTTGCCAAGAAGAATGTAAGAAAATAATAAAGGATAACCAAGGTTAAAAAGATGCTGCTGATCAGTAGCATATCTTTTAATTTGAAAAGTAAGCAGAAAGGGAAGAACATATTCCAGAGAGACTAAAACAGAAACAACAATAATCGTAATAACCAAAATCTTTTGCCATTTTTCTTCTTGAAAATAAATTAATACCAAAAAATAAAAGGCATAATAAAAAAGAATCAAAAAATCATCAAAAGCTCGGAAAATCGGATTACCCAGAAGAATTCCGTAAAATAAAGAAAAAAAAGTTAATAAAAGAAAGCTTAACAATAAGTAATCACTTTTTGTCTTCAAATGATACCTCTCTTTTCTTTCAAATGCCAGAATGGTTAAAAAAAGAAGCAAAATAAAGGGAATTTCTTCTAACCTTAAAAAAAATAATTTCCGCGAAGTTGGCCTTGGTAAAATGGAAGCCAATAAGATAGTAAAAATCAAAAGAATTTTTAAACGATTTTGACCTAAAATAAAAAAAAGCAAAATTAAAAAAATGGAAATTATTGGTAAAGAATAAATCAAATCATATTGAAAACAAATTATTAAGGCAAGGGCCTGAAAAATTAGAAAAAAGAAAAATAAAATTTTATTAAAATTAATTTCCGTTAATAAAAGGTTCTGGTTTTTTATCTCGGTAGCCATAATAAAATTTTAAATATTCCACAATCCTTTTGGCAGCTTTTCCATCGCCAAAAGGATTTCTCTTTTTTATCATTTTTTTATATTCTTTATTGTTCCTTATCAATTGGCTAACATTTTTTATTATTTTTTCATAAGAAGTGCCTACTAATTTAGCTGTTCCCCTTATTATTGCTTCTTTTCTTTCAGTTTTATTTCTTAAAATAAGCACCGGTACATTGAAACTAGGGGCTTCTTCACAAATTCCACCCGAATCAGTAAGAATAAGATAACTTTTACTCATCAATTTTAATAATTGAAAATAAGGTAAAGGTGGTAAAAGATTTATCTGCGGGATATTTTTCAAATTTTTATAAACTATTTCTTTCACATTAGGATTGGGATGAACCGGAATATCAAATGTGAGAAAAGGGAAAATCTCAACTATTTTTTTTACTGCTAAACACACTTCTTCTAATGGCCTTCCCCAATTTTCCCGACGGTGAATAGTCAAAAGAATTCTCTTCTCTTTTTTAGAATGATTTTTAATTTTAAATTCTTTTTTAATTTGATAAAGGGCATCAACAATAGTGTTACCGGTGACAAAAATTGTCTCTTTTTTCACATTTTCCTTTAATAAATTTCTTTCAGCAATCTTAGTAGGAGCGAAATTGATATCAGCCAAAGGAGAAATTAGCCGGCGATTTATCTCTTCGGGATAAGGCTGATATTTATCTTCGGTTCGCAACCCCGCTTCCACATGGGCAATTTTAATTTTTTGATAAAAAGCTAACAAAGCACAAGCAAAAGCCGAAGTAGTATCACCTTGAACCACTACCAAATCAGGTTTTATTTTTTCTAAACAAGGTAGGAACTTCTTGAAAATTTTTTCGTTTACTAACCATGGTGTCTGATTATCTTCCATAATATCAAGATCATAATCAATAGGAATTTTAAATAATCTTAAAACTTCATCCAATATTTCTCGATGTTGGGCAGTAATACAAATATAACTTTTAAAAATCTTTTGATTTTTTTCTTTTTTTATTTCTTGAATAATCGGCGCCAATTTTATTGCTTCGGGACGAGTGCCAAAAGCAAACAAAATTTTCGGGTTTTTCATTAATGCTTTTTAAAAGAAAAGTCTTTTTTTAAAGTAGCTATTGCCTCTTTAAGAAAATTGGCAATCTCAGGACGGGAATTTAGATATTCTTTAGTAAATAAAATTAAAATACTAAAAATAAGCGAAAAGAAAAAGCCACTAATAACAAATATTTTCTTTTTAGGAAAAGAAGGACGTTCGGGGATTTTGGCATAATCTAATATGGTAATTGTTGGTGTATCTTTAGCTTCGGTTAGTTTTGCTTGTTCATACTGTTGTTGTAATAAAAGCAAGATTTCGCTTTTTAACTTCCATTCTTGATATCTTTTTATATACTCACTAGCAACCGCTGGCAATTTTTTAAAGGGTGTTCCAAAACCGGGTCCAAAACCACCTAAACCACCGCCTTTCTCTATTTCGCCTAATTTTTCCCGAAATTTTTTTACCTCTGCCAATAAATCTTGATAATAAGGATTATTAGGTGAAGAAATATCCCTTATCATCTCCAGCTCAGCCTCTTTTACTATCAATTGAGATTTTAGTTGGGCATAAGCATCCAATACCGATTTAATGCCTTCTTC
>Ga0185307_1000103_pt1 | contig 60447 bp, 67 predicted proteins | sample LHCtaG_FD_128010 | JGI IMG/M metagenome (GOLD analysis project Ga0185307, IMG submission 128010) | Hot spring microbial communities from Little Hot Creek, USA to study Microbial Dark Matter (Phase II) - LHC4sed_matched (SPADES... | ecosystem: Environmental > Aquatic > Thermal springs > Hot... | reverse complement strand
TTTCGATTGGGAGAAATGTCTTCCAACATCCAGATCCTCCTCGGGTCCTGGAAGCTCTAAGGGCAATAGTACACCAAGGGGCAAGTTTAAAAGAGGCTCTAGATATTTTAGGAGGTTAAAGATGGGTAGGAGGGTATGGGTCAAGGTCGATCCTTGGGATAAAAGCCTGGTTATAAGTGCTCTTGAGGGAGGAGCCGATGCCTTAATGGTTCCTCCCGGGTACGAGCAAGAGGTAAAAAAATTGGGGGTAGTACCCGTTATTGCCCCTCAGGGTGACATTAAGCCAGGGGAGGATTTCCTGGAAATAGAGATAAAAGGACGTGAAGATGAGGAGGAGATCGTCAAGCGTTCAAGGACCCATCTTGTGATCGTGAAAACCACGGATTGGACAGTTATACCTTTCGAAAACCTGGTTGCAAGGACTCAGAACATAATGGCTGAGGTTCATTCCTTGGAGGAAGCACAACTTATCAGAGGCATTTTGGAAAGGGGCGTAAATAACCTTTTGATACACGTACTTGATGCAAAAGAACTCAGAGCGATCCTTAATTTCCTCAAGGCGGAGGAAGAACTTCTCACGCTCCAAGAAGCGGAGATCGAAGAGATAAGGCCTTTGGGTCTTGGTGATAGGGTCTGTGTTGATACCTGTTCGAATTTAAAGGAAGGAGAGGGTATGCTTGTTGGTAACACTTCCACGGCCCTTTTCCTCGTACATGCTGAGGTGGTGGAAAATCCCTATGTTGAGCCACGTCCCTTTAGGGTCAATGCGGGGTGTGTACATGCTTACATTAAGACCCCCGAGGGAAAAACGCGTTATTTAAGCGAACTTAAAGCGGGCGACGAAGTCCTTATCGCCGATCACAAAGGGAAGACGAAAAGGGCGATTGTTGGGAGGGTTAAAATAGAAAAAAGACCTTTGGTTTTGGTAAAGGCAAAGTATGATGGTCAAGTCTTTTCCACAATTCTTCAAAACGCGGAAACGATCCGTCTGACGACTCCCGAAGGGAAGGGTAGATCCATTGTGGAACTAAGAAGGGGAGATAAGATCCTCTTATACCTGGAAGAAGGGGCAAGGCATTTTGGGCACAAAATCTCCGAGAGCATTATAGAACGATGAAACCCTTTACGATAGAACTTCCAGGTTCAAAAAGCCATACCCATAGGGCCTTAATCTGCGCTTCTTTAGCCGAAGGCAAAAGCCTTTTGGAAAACGCTCTTTTCGCAGAGGATACTTTTTTCACCCTTTGGGCACTGAAAAAGCTTGGCGTAAAGGTTTGGGAAGAGAAAAGCTTTATTTGGATCGAAGGAGTTGGAGGAAATTTTCTTGAAACAAATGGAGAACTTTATTTAGGAAACTCCGGGACTTCGATGAGACTTCTTACTGCCTTTTGTGCTCTCGTGCCTGGAGAGCATGTATTAACCGGATCTCCGAGGCTCAAAGAACGGCCTATAGGGCCTTTGGTTAAAGCCTTAAGGGAATGGGGGGTTGAGGTTTCTTCAAACGGAGGATTTCCTCCAGTAAGCCTTAGGGGAGGAAAGGTCCAAGGAGGTTTGACCCAAGTTGATGGAAGCCTTTCAAGCCAATTTGTTTCGGCTCTTCTGTTGATCGGACCTTATACCGAAAGAGGAGGAATTGTAAAGGTCAAAAGGGACCTGGTATCAGAGCCTTATATAGAGGTTACTTGTGAGGTAATGGAGGCATTTTCTTTGAAGCCACAAAGAAAAGGCGATAACTTTTACCTTCCAAAAGGCCTTTATCAGGGAAGGCATTACGTTATACCTCCTGATCCTTCTTCAGCCACCTATTTTCTCTTGGCTGGGGCTATAACGGGAAAGCCCGTTAAGGTAAAGGACCTTAGTCCTGAGGGAAAGCATCCTGACAGTAAGTTCGTATACCTCCTTAAGGAAATGGGTGCTCAAGTGGAACTTGAAAAAGATGGAGTAATTGTATGGGGAGAGGATTTAAGGGGAATTGAGGTTGATATGAAAAATATGCCTGATGCGGTTCCTTCTTTAGCGATAGGCGCTGCTTTTGCCCGAGGAGAAACCCTTATAAAAAATGTGGGGCATTTGGCCTTTAAGGAATCAAACCGTTTAAAGGTGATAAGCGAAAACCTCCGCTTAATGGGAATAGAAGCCAAAATCGAAGGTAACAACCTGAGGATAAAAGGAGGAAGCCCCAAAGGAGCTCTAATTGATCCCCAAAACGATCATAGAATAGCTATGGCCTTTGCGATCGCCTCACTTAAGGTGAAGGATCTGAGGATAAAAGATAAGGAATGCGTTAGAAAGTCATTTACAACTTTTTGGGACCTTTTCAAAAAGCTTAGGGAGGCCCTGGGATGAAAATAGGCATAATTGGCGGCAAAGGACGGATGGGAAGTTGGTTCACGAAGTTTTTCGAAAAGCAGGGCCTTAAGGTCTTAATCGGAGATAAGGAAGGGCCTCCTGCTGAGGAGTTGGCCCAAAAGGTGGATGTTTTGATCCTTTCAGTGCCTATTTCAGAGTTGGAAGGTTTAACGAAAAGAGTGGGGCCTTTTTTAAAAAAAGAGAACCTGCTTATGGACTTTGCTTCTATAAAAAGTTTACCCCTCAAATGGATGCTCGACTCTACCGAAGCGGAGGTCATTGGAGCTCATCCACTTTTTGGCCCAAAGGCTGAACTTTATGAAAAATTGTCCATATGCTTATGCCTAGGAAGAGCGAGAAAGTGGCTCTCACCCATAAAGGAGATTTTTGAAAGAGGCGGATTAAAGGTGATTATCACTTCCCCAGACGAACATGACCGTAATATGGCGTTAATACAAGCCCTTCATCACCTTTCGAACTTAACCTTAGCCTTACTCCTTAAAAAGTGGGAAGCTTCTCAGGAGCTTTTAACCCCCGGTTTTAAAAAAAGGCTTTCTACCTTACTTCCCATTCTGGAAGAGGATCCAGATCTTTACTGGAGCATGATGAACAAAAACCCCTTTTTTGAAGAAGCAAAAAGGGCTTTCCTTCTACAATTCAAAAATCTCCTTGAAGAAAAAGCCTTTAAAGAGGGCTTTTTAAGTTTAAGTAGGGAATTTTTGTCTTTTGGGGGTCGGAAAAAAATTGCTTATCTTGGTCCAGAAGGCACCTTTAGTCATCTTGCGGCTTCTAAGATAAGCGGTATGGAATTTGACCTTCAAGGGTTTTCTTCCATTGAAGAAGTTTTTCGAGCTACCGAAAAGGGAGAAACGGACTACGCTCTTGTTCCCGTAGAAAACCCCATTGAAGGTATGATTAACGAAACCCATGATTTGCTCCTTGAGACCCCTTTGAGAATTCAAGGGGAGTTTGAACTGGAGGTTTCCTATGTAGTGGCAAGCCTTACAGATTCCCTTTCGGAAATAAAGAAGGTCTTTTCTCATCCTCAGGCTTTAGGACAATGCAGAAAGTGGCTTAAGGAGCATTTACCTTGGGCTGAACTAATTTACTGTTCCAGTACCGCACAGGCAGCCTTAATGGCCTTAAAGGACCCTCACGCTTGTGCTCTTGTGGCTAGGGAAACTGCTGAGCTCTATAACTTAAAGGTGTTAAAGGAAAAAGTCGAAGATACAGCTTTAAATAACACGAGGTTTTTCATATTGGGAAAGGAGCCGTTTCTTCCTTCTCTTCAACCAAAAAAGGCCACCATAAGTTTTCTCCTTCCTCATGTTCCTGGTGCCCTTCATAGGGCTCTTTCTCCTTTTGCCGAAAGGGGTTTAAACCTTTGTAGGATCGTATCACGGCCTCTTAAGGGATCAAGTTGGGAATATAGTTTTTTCACTGATGTGGAGCTTGGAAGTGGGTTTGAAGAGGCTTTGGAGGAACTAAAGGAAAAAGCGGTTTTGGTTAAGCTTTTGGGGAAATACCCGCTTTTGAGGTAAGGACAATGGAAGAACTTTTGGGGTTACGCAAAAAGATAGAAGAGCTTGATCTTGAAATAGCGAAACTTTTGGATAAAAGGATGAGTTTGGTGGAGAAACTCGCTCATTTAAAAAAGAAAAACGGTTTTCCCTTAAGAGATTACGAGCGAGAAGAAGAGCTTCTTAAAAAGGTTTTATCCCTTCCATTAAGTCATCTCACTCGAAGTGAAGTTTTGGCTTTTTGGAAGATCATATTTTCCCTCTCCCTTTTGAGACAGAAGGAGTATTTAGGATTAGACAAAGAAGTTAAGACATGTGCCACCATCTTTGAAAAAGATCCCGAAGAGGCAAGAAGCCTTATTGAGGAGATAAAAGGGAAGGTTCATTTTGTGGAACTTAGGCTTGATGCCCTCAGGGAACTTCCCCAAAGCCTCCCTGAAGGGGTTCAATACATTTTCACTTGTAGAAGAAAGGAAGAAGGAGGCCTTTTTGAAGGTGAAGAAGAGAAAAGGGTTTTTTTTCTGAAAGAAGCGCTTAGGCGCTTTAACGGAAAATACGTTGATATAGAGTGGAAGATGCCTACGGCTTTGAAAGAGAGTTTCCTCGGCCAAGAAGGCCTTAAAGTTATCCTTTCTTATCATGACTTTTCCGGAACTCCTTCTTTGGAGTCTTTACTTGAACGGTTTGAGGAAATGAGAAAAGACAGAGCCACAATTTACAAAATCGTTACCATGGCCAATTCCCTTGAAGATTCCTTACGAGTTCTTCTCTTTCTGCGTGAACTTACAAAAAGTGGTTTTAAAGTTGTGGCCCATGCGATGGGGCAAAAGGGCAGGCTTTCAAGGCTTTTAAGTCCTTTTATGGGAGGGGCCTTCGTTTACGTTTCTTCGAGACCTGGTAAAGAGGCAGCTTCGGGTCAGATGAGCCTTGAGGAATTCAAGCAAACACTAATTTTGCTGAGGGGGTATCTTGAATGACAAAAAGGTACGGGATAATAGGGTATCCCCTTTCTTTTACGCTTTCCCCAAAGATGCATAATCGCGCCTTTTCCCATTTGGGCATTGACGCCCTTTATGAGACCTTTCGTGTTAAGGATGTAAGGGAGGCCATAAAGCTCATCAAGGAGACTCCTCTTTTAGGGGTTTCGGTGACGATGCCTTATAAGGAATCGGTCATGGAGTTTTTGGACGAAATTGATGAGGTGGCTCAAAAAATAGGGGCAGTAAATACGATCTTAAACCATGAGGGAAGGCTTTATGGGTTTAACACCGATTGGATCGGGGTGGTCAGGGCTTTAAAGGAGGTTACCCCTTTGGAAGGGAAAAGGGTTCTTGTTCTTGGGGCAGGGGGAGGAGCAAGAGCAGCCTGTTATGCTTTTAAAAAGGAGGGAGCCATAATAGGGATAAGTTCTAGGACCTTTGAGAAAACCCAGAAACTTGCCTTTTCTTTTGATGGGGAAGCCATCGAATGGGAAAAAAGGCATAAATGGGATTGTGAAGTAGTGATTAACGCCACCCCCCTTTTAAACGAGATGCCTTTTCCAAAGGAGTCAATAAAAGAAGGGATGGTCTTAATGGATATGGTTTACAATCCTCCTATTACGCCATTTCTTGAAGAAGGAAGGAAAAAAGGGGCCAAAGTGGTAAGTGGTTTGAGGATGCTTTTGTTTCAAGGTGTGAAACAATTTGAGATTTGGTTGGACATGAAGGCTCCCGAGGAGGTAATGTGGGAAGCCTTAAAGGAAGTAACATCATCCTTATAGGGCCAAGGGCTTCAGGGAAGACTACACTTGGGAAACTTCTTGCTCAAAGGTTAGGTTTTGAGTTTGTTGACACCGACGAAGAGGTGGAAAAAAGGACGGGTTTGAAGATCGCTCAAATAGTCCAAGTTTATGGATGGGAGAGATTTCGAAAAGAGGAAAAAGAAGCGATAAGGGAGGCAATGGGACAGGAGTCTCAAGTTATAGCTACAGGGGGAGGGGTTGTACTTGATAAGGAGAATGTGAAGCTTCTTAAGGAGAACGGAATAGTGTTCTTACTTTGGCTTGAACCTGAAAAGATTGTTGAACGCTTAAGAAAAGATCCTCAGTTTGAAAAAAGGCCTCCCTTGAAGGAAGATCTTTTAGGTGAAATAAGGGAAGTGATCGAGGAGCGTAAATCGCTTTATTTTTCTTCGGCTCATTTCGTACTGGATGCCTCTAAGGAACCGATGGAAGTTGTTGAAGAGATTTTAAAGGTGATGGGGTTAAGGGATGAACAGCTTCGGTAAGCTTTTTCGTATCACCACATGGGGGGAGTCTCACGGTCCTGGGATAGGAGTTGTAATAGACGGGTGTCCTCCGGGAATTCCCTTAAGCGAAACTGATATAGAAAGGGAATTAGAGAGAAGAAGACCGGGTCGGCCGGGGACTTCTCGGAGGAATGAACCAGATAAAGTTCAGATCTTTTCTGGAGTATACAATGGTTTAACCACGGGGGCTCCCATATCCCTTATCGTTTGGAACAAGGATGTGGATCCAACGCCTTATGAGGAGCTTGAGGAGGTTTTTAGACCTGGACATGCCGATTGGTCTTATTTTCATAAATATGGAATAAGGGACCCCCGGGGAGGTGGAAGGAGTTCAGCTCGAGAAACGGTTGGAAGGGTTGCTGCGGGGTCAGTGGCCAAAAAGATTTTGGATCAAGAAAGGATAGAGGTCTTTGCCTTTACGCTTGAACTTGGAGGGATAAGAAGCGAAGAGATTGACCTTGAGTTTGCCAAAAATAACTGGCTTTACTGCCCTGACCGAAAGGCTTTTTCCGAGATGGAAAAAAGGCTTAAAGAAGTTCAGGAAGAAGGGGATTCGGTGGGGGGGATTGTAGAAATAAGGGTTTTAGGGTGTCCACCGGGTCTTGGTGAGCCGGTGTTTGATAAGCTTGATGCGGATTTGGCCAAGGCCCTTATGAGCATTGGAGCGGTAAAAGGGGTTGAGGTTGGAAGCGGTTTTTCCTCGGCTAGAATGCTTGGCTCACAACATAACGATCCCATTACCCCTCAAGGGTTTTTGAGCAATAATGCAGGAGGTATTTTAGGAGGAATTTCAACGGGTCAAGAGATTATATTAAGGGTGGCGATAAAACCAATCCCTTCTGTCTCCCAACCCCAGATGACAGTTGACCTTAAGGGAAACTCCCGCCAAATATCAATCAAGGGGCGCCATGACGTATGTGCTATTCCAAGGATCATCCCCGTCTGTGAAGCGATGGTAAGGCTTGTCCTTGTAGATCACTTATTAAGACAAAGGGCCTTGCGAAGCGTTAAGCATTCCCTTTGAGTTCCATAAATAGTTCCAACATTTGAGAAGGGCCTCCTTCAATTAGGGCTTTTAAGAGGGAGGATCCGACGATTGTGCCATCTGCCTCTTCAAGTAAGACCTCTGCTTCCCATCTCTCCTTTATACCGAATCCCACGCAGACTGGGAGTGAGGTCATGCGTTTTATTATTTTTACCCTTTCCTTCACGTTTTGAAGGTCCTTAATCTTCGAACCCGTAACCCCCTTGAGGGATAGGTAGTAAAGGAAGCCCGTTGTAAGGGAGGCGATCTTTTGGATCCTCTTTTCAGGCGTATTTGGAGCCACCAGAAAGACCACATCTATCTCATATTCGTTTGAGGCCTTAAGCCATTCTCCTGCCTCTTCTGGCGGAAGGTCTGGGATTATGGCTCCAGAAATGCCCGCTTCTTTTAACAGCTGAGCAAAGCGCCTTTCACCCATTCTAAAGACAGGGTTAAAGTAAGTCATGACAATAAGAGGTATCCCCCATTCTGATTCCCTTTCTTTTATTGCCTCCAAAATGGAGAGAGGCGTCACTCCATTTTTTAAGGCCTCAGCATGAGCGGTTTGTATCACAGGGCCATCGACCATGGGATCCGAAAAGGGAATCCCTATCTCAACGGCCGATGCCCCTCTTTTCTGAAGCTCAAGCACAAGGTCCAATGAGGTCTCAAGATCCGGAAAACCCGCCACAATATAAGGGATTATCGCCTTCTGCCCACATGCTTTAAGCTTTAAAAGAGCCTCCTTAAGCTCCCCCATTTCCCCTCCCAAGGAAATTTCTTACAAGCTCAATATCCTTATCCCCCCTCCCCGAAAGACAAACGATCACAAGATCATCCTTTTTAAAGCTGTACTTATTTTTTAACAGCCATCCTATGGCGTGGGCGCTTTCAAGGGCTGGGATGATGCCTTCAAGGCGTGATAGGCTTAAAAAGCCCTCTATGGCATCTTCCTTTTTTAAGGGATAGTATTCTGCCCTTCCTTCTTCTTTATACCGAGCATGATCAGGGCCGACTCCGGGATAATCCAAGCCTGCAGCTATGGCGTCTGTCTCGAGGATCTGTCCCCATTCGTCTTGGATGAAGTAGGATAAAAACCCGTGAAGGACTCCTTTCTCACCGTTTAGAGAAAGGGTTGCTGCTCCTTCGGCTTCAATGCCGATAAATTTAACTTGGTCATTCTCGAAGGGATAAAAAAGGCCCAAAGCGTTGGATCCTCCTCCCACACAGGCAACAAGATGAGTGGGAAGCCTTCCCTCAAGCTTAAGGATCTGCTCTTTGGCTTCCTTTCCTATTACCGATTGAAATTCCCTTACGATCTCGGGGAAAGGATGAGGTCCAACGACCGAACCGATCACATAATGGGTATCATCCACATTTGCTGCCCAATCCCTTAAGGCCTTGTTTATAGCATCTTTAAGGGTCTTACTGCCCGAACTCACTGGAACCACCCTTGCCCCAAGAAGCTGCATACGGAACACATTGAGCTCCTGCCTTTTCGTATCCTCCTCCCCCATATAAATGGTACATTCAAGCCCCAAAAGGGCTGAGGCACAAGCAGTTGCCACTCCATGTTGACCTGCCCCTGTCTCAGCAATGACCCTCCTTTTCCCCATTTTCTTGGTCAAAAGACATTGGCCAAGCGTGTTGTTTATCTTATGAGCCCCTGTATGACAGAGATCTTCCCTTTTCAAATAGACCTTAAACCCCAAGAATTGACTCAAATTTCGAGCAAAACAAAAAGGAGTTGGCCTTCCCGCATAATCCCGCAAAAGGGCGTTTAACTCATTTTTAAATCCCTCATCCTCTTTAAACCTTTTCCAAGCCTCCTCAAGTTCGACTAAAGGCCAAAATAAAGTTTCCGGAACAAATCTCCCTCCGAATATCATACTTGGAGAACCCTCCTTATGAAAGCTTTAACGAGTTCCGGATCCTTTATCCCTGGGTTTTTTTTCAACCCCTGAAGACACGTCAACTCCCCAGGGTTTTGCGATTTCTATGGCTTCCCTAACGTTTTCTGGAGTAAGCCCTCCGGCCAAAATAAAGGGTACCTCTTTTAACCCTTTTAATATCTCCCAACGAAATCTTTGTCCTGACCCTCCTGGAAGTCCTTCCACTTTGGTGTCAAACAGAAGGGCCGAAACCACTTTTCGGTACTCCTCCCATCCCTCAAGATCCTTTTCTTCCTTAACTCTCAAAGCCTTAATTACCCTCAGTCCTTCTTTCCTTAGGATCTCACAAACTTGAGGGGACTCTGATCCATGAAGTTGAACTGCGGAAAAGCCAAGGTATCTTGATATCTCCAAGATCCTCTTGGGATCCTCATCCACAAAAACCCCTACCCATGAGACCAAGGGAGGGACATATCTTATGATTTCCTCTGCTTTTTCCACTTGAAGGAAGCGAGGGCTTTTTTCGTAAAATACAAGCCCCAAGGCATGGACTCCCAAGTTGGCGCAAAAAAGGGCATCTTCGTTGCAGGTTATGCCGCATATTTTAATCCTGACCATAAGTTCGTAGTTCCTTTAGCTTTTCCAAAGGATCTTGGGCCAAAATAAGGGCTTCTCCTATAAGGAAGTTTTCGATTCCAATTTCCATAAGCTTTTTAATGTCTTTCTTTTCTTTTATTCCGCTTTCGGCAACCGCAATTCGGTCCTTTGGTATTTTCACAAAAAGACGCTCAATAATTTCAAGGTCAACCGTTAACGTTTCAAGGTTTCTCGAATTGATTCCTATTATAAAAGCTTCTGTTTCAAGAACCATTTCCAATTCTTCTTCCCGGTGAACTTCAACCAGGACCTCAAGGCCTAAAAATTTGGCTTCTTTTAATAGCTCCTTAAGCTTTTTTGAAAGGAGGCCTCCTATTAATAGCACCGCATCAGCTCCGTAAGAGACCGCTTCCTCAAGTTGAAGCTGATCAATCAAAAAATCCTTTCTTAAAATCGGAAGGCTCACCTTTTCACTTATGAGCCTCAAATCCTCTACGGAACCTTGGAAGTTTTTATCGGTAAGAACCGATATGGCAATGGCTCCTCCAAGTTCATAAAGGTGGGCTTGTTTTAAAATATCAAAGTCAAGTCTTAAAACTCCTCGGCTTGGAGAGGCGCGTTTTATTTCTGCGATGATCCTCGGGGGTGAGCCCCTTTTAAGGGCGTGGGAAAGGCTAAAAAAGGGCCTTTCTCTGGGAGGGAAGCCTTTGCCCTTTAAGACTCTTATTTCTTTGAGCTTTTCTTCATACGCCTTTTTCAAAAACCCCTTCATCCTGAAGTTCCTTTACTTTTTCTAAAATTCTCATCCCCTCTCCCTTTCTTTGAATCTCTTTTGCCACTTGGATTCCCTCCTTCAAATCCTTCACCTTCTTCGAGAGCAAAAGCCCCAAAGAAGACTCCATCAAAATCGCTTCAATCCCTTCGTCTTCTTCTCCTTCCAGAATCCTTTTTGCCCTTTCGATGCCTTCTTTTGGGTCCTTTATCCTTATGGATGAAAGGGGTTTACCTTCAAGGCCGAAATCCTTGGGGGTGAGGATTTTCTCCCTCAGGGTCTCGGAGGAGACTTCGATTAGAAGCGTCTCCCCTTGGGGGCTCACTTCATCGAGGCCTTCTAAGCCGTGGATCACAAATCCCTCCCGACCAAGAAGCCTTAATGCGTGAGCCATAACTTTTGCCCCTTCAGGGGTAGGGGCTCCTATCAAGAGTTTTTCGGGAAGAGCGGGGTTTATGAGGGGCCCCAGGAAGTTGAAAATGGTCCTTATCCCGAGCTCCCGCCTTACTTTTGTCAAGTTTGCCAATATAGGATGATAAAGGGGGAGCAAAAAGGAAACCGAAACCGATTTCTTCGATGCATCTTTTGGTAAGATGAGGAGGATTGTCGATCTTTAAGCCCAAATGTTCCAAAAGGTCAGCACTTCCCAAAAGGCCTGACGCAGTCCTATTCCCATGCTTTGCCACTTTAAGACCGGCTGCAGCGCAAATGAGGGCCGAAAGGGTCGAAATGTTAAGAGTTTTTGCGTTATCACCCCCTGTCCCCACTATATCGATGAGGGGGCGTGTTTGAGGGTTAAGAATCCTCGCTTTCTTTAACATGACTTCCGCAAGGGCCCCTAATTCTTCTGCTTTTTCCCCTTTCATCCTTAAAGCACAAAGAATCCCTCCGGCAACGCTGTCGCTCACTTCCCCTTGGGCCATTTTTTCAAAAACCACGAGGGCTTCTTCTTTGGAGAGGGAATTTCCTTCAACAAGTTTCTCCAAAACTTCCCTCATGGCCTTCCTCCTTTTGGGATTTTCAAGAAGTTTTTCAAAAGCTCCTTTCCGTACTGGCTCAAGTAGGCTTCCGGGTGAAACTGAAGGCCAAAAACCGGGTATTTAGTGTGAGCTATACCCATGATTTCCCCAAGTTCATCCCAAGCGATGATCTCAAGTTCCGAAGGGACTTCATCAAGGATAAGGGAATGATATCTACAGGCCGAAAAAGGAGAGGGAATACCTTTAAAGATACCCTTCCCTAAATGAAAAATAAGGGAAGTTTTCCCGTGAAGGATCCTTTTTGCCCTTTTTACCTTCGCGCCGAAAAAGAGCCCTATTGCCTGATGCCCCAAGCAGATTCCCAGAATGGGGATTTTCCGGAAATTTCTTTCTATGAGGCTTAAAGTAAACCCTGCCTTTTCAGGTCGGGAAGGGCCTGGGCTTATAACTATGGCTTGGAATCCTGAAGGGTCCTTCAAAAGGTTTGGGTCATCATTTCTGATGACCTCACTTTCTATTCCAAGTTCACCCAAAAGATGAACCAAGTTATAAGTAAAGGAATCATAATTATCCACCACCAAAACCCTCATAGTCTTTGAACCCCTAAAGCTTCAAATAAGGCCGAAGCCTTATGGAGGCACTCCTCATATTCCCTTTCGGGCACGGAATCGGCCACAATCCCTGCTCCTGCTCCTACGTAATAGACGCCGTCTTTATAAAGGGTACACCTTATGGCAATGGCAGTATCCGCATTTCCGTTAAAGTCCAGATACCCTACTGCCCCTCCATAAAAACCCCTTTTTACCGGTTCCTTTTCTGAGATAATCTGCATGGCCCTCACCTTAGGAGCGCCCGAAAGGGTTCCAGCTGGGAAAGTGGCCTTTATCACGTCCAAGGCGTCACATCCCTCTTTTAGCTCCCCTTCTACTTCGGAAACCAGATGAAACACATGCGAATAGGCTTCCACTGTCTTGAAGCGCGTAACTTTAACGCTCCCTATTTTGGAAACCCTTCCAAGGTCATTTCTTGCAAGATCCACAAGCATAACGTGTTCCGCAGATTCCTTAGGGTCTTTCAAAAGTTCTTCCATCACTTCTTTATCCTTTTGAAGGTTGCCTGTTCTTGGCCTTGTGCCGGCTATGGGTTTTGTTTTGAGCTTGCCATCTTTAAGCTTTACCATTACCTCTGGCGACGAACCCAAAAGCACATACGAGTCAAAATCTATGAAGAACATGTAAGGCGAAGGGTTTATCCGCCTTAAATGCCTATAAACGGAAAGCGGGTCCCTTGGTGAGAGGACTTTAAAAATTTGACCAAGTACCACCTGAATGGCTTCGCCCGAAAGGATTAGTTCCCTAACTTCTTCAACCGCTTTAAGGAATTCCTCTTTGGCAAAAGAAGAAAGGGGTTTTTCATTACCCATTTCTTGGTTAAGAATATCTTCCCGGATCCTCTTAAGGACAGAGAGGATCTCTTCGAAGGTTTCCTTGTTTTTCGAAATAACAAAGAGCTCTCCCCTGAGGTTATCAAAGCCTATAAGGTCTTCCACGGTCAAAAAGGCCATTTGGGGAAGTGGGACCAGGCTTTTTTCGGGCAAAGGTACGGGCTCAAGGTTTTCTATGAGCTCATAACTAAAATGTCCCACTAATCCCCCTTGAAAGGGAAGGATTTCCAATATAGGGGGTTTTCTCTCTTCCTTCAAAAATCTCCGAAGTTCATCCCAGGCCCTTTCATCGGCTTTGGGGAAAAGGAGCTTATTTTTTCCAAACCCGATAAAGGAAAAACGCCCCCAATACTTTCCCTCTTCAAGGCTTTCAAGAAATATGTTAGCTCCCCTTTCCCTGAGCCTTAAAAAAACCGAAAGAGGGGTAAGGGTGTCTGCGGGAAGGTTGAGACATTTCATCTTAGCTCACCCCGAAGGTAACTTTCGTAAGCCGAAAGGTCCAAATATCCGTGGCCTGAGAGGTTAAAAAGTATCACCTTTTCTTCCCTATTTTTCTTACACTCCAGAGCTATATCGATGACTTTCTTTATGGCATGGGCTGACTCAGGGGCGGGTACTATACCTTCGGTTCGAGCGAAAATAGCTCCTGCCTCAAAAATTTCCCTTTGCTCATAGGCCACGGCCTTAACGAGCCCATGGTTATAAAGAAGGCACAAAGAAGGGGCATCCCCGTGATACCTAAGCCCTCCCGCATGAATCGGAGGCGGAATGAAATCCGCTCCAAGGGTATACATCTTTAAAAGAGGGGTTAACCCCGCCGTGTCACCGTAGTCGTACCTATATTCTCCTTCTGTTAAAGTAGGACAAGCCTTGGGTTCAACCGCGATAAACTCGGTTTGAGGCCTTTTCCCTTCTATTTTGTCTTTAAGAAACGGAAAGGCAAGGCCTGAAAAATTGCTTCCCCCTCCCACGCAACCTATAACGTAATCTGGATAGAGCCCAAGTTTTTCAAACTGAAGCTTAGCCTCAAGCCCTATTATGGTTTGATGCAAAAGCACGTGGTTTAATACGCTTCCTAATGAATATTTGGTATCAGGCACACTTAAGGCCCTTTCGATCGCCTCGCTTATGGCTATTCCAAGACTTCCAGGATGTTCATTGTCCTTTTCGTAAAACCTTCTTCCCGCTTCCGTATTGGGGCTTGGCGAAGGAAATACCTTTGCCCCCCAAAGTTCCATAAGGGTTCTTCGGTAGGGTTTTTGTTTATAGCTTGCTCGAACCATATAAACCTCACATTCCAAACCGAAAAACTGGGTAGCGAAAGCAAGAGCACTTCCCCATTGCCCTGCCCCAGTTTCGGTGGTAAGTCTCTTTACTCCGGCCTTTTTATTGAGGTAAGCCTGAGCAACCGCTGTATTTGGCTTGTGACTTCCCGGAGGAGAGACGCTTTCGTTTTTGAAAAAGATCTTAGCCGGCGTTCCCAAATAAGACTCAAGGTTTTTGGCCCTACGAAGAGGAGTAGGCCTCCAAAGCCCATAAACCTCAAGCACCTCTTCGGGAATCGGAAGCCATTCCTCTTGGGCGATCTCTTGCTCGACAATCGGTTCCGAGAAAATGGCAAGCAAAGCCTTAGGCTCAAGGGGCTCCTTCGTCAATGGGTGAAGAGGAGGGGGTAAAGGCTCAGGTAAATAAGGAACGATGTTAAGCCAATAGCGAGGAAGCTCATCCTTTCGTATAATTACCTCCATCTTAACACCTCCCTTTGTGGCTTTTAAATAAAAAGGCCGTGAGCTTATCACCCACGGCCCTAAAATAAAAAGGCCGTGGGCACCCTTTGGGTGCCACACGGCCCTTTTTATCTCAAAAACTTAAAAGGGTGGACCGGTGGCACCCCCTCTGTGCCACCGCCACCACCAGCCTTTTTGCCTATTAAGTCTCATCAAAAATTTTTATACCTCCTTTTCTTCCCTATGTCAATAATTTGTCCAATTTACTTTTTTTTTACGCGTGTTATATTTCAAAACCAAAAGAGGAGAAAAGGAGGAGAAAAGTGGAGGAAAGAAAACTTCCGCTTTTAGATCGGTTTTTAACCCTATGGATTTTCCTGGCAATGCTCTGTGGTGTTGGAATGGGCTACCTTTTTCCTTCTATTACCGTCTTTTGGGAAAAATTCCAAGTTGGAACTACTAATATTCTCATAGCCATTGGATTAATCCTAATGATGTATCCTCCACTCGCTAAGGTCCGATACGAAGAATTTAGGGAAGTTTTTACTAACTATAAAGTACTTTCCCTTTCCCTTATTCAAAACTGGATAGTAGGACCCATATTGATGTTTATTTTGGCCATCGTGTTTTTAAGAAATTACCCAGAATATATGATTGGACTCATAATGATTGGTCTTGCTAGATGTATTGCCATGGTTATCGTATGGAATGAACTTGCAAAAGGCGATACTGAATATTGTGCAGGGCTTGTGGCTTTTAATTCCGTATTTCAAGTACTTTTTTATTCGATTTATGCATATATTTTTATCACGCTCCTTCCGCCGTTATTGGGGCTCAAAGGAGCAATTGTGAAAGTAAGTATAAGTCAAATTGCGAAGAGCGTATTTATTTATCTTGGTATTCCCTTTTTGGGAGGGATGTTTACTCGCTTTATATTTTTAAAATTTAAAGGGAAAATTTGGTATCATGAAAAATTTGTGCCAAAGATAAGTCCTATAACGCTTATTGCACTTCTTTTTACGATTGTAGTTATGTTTTCCTTTAAAGGAGAATATATAGTGAAACTCCCGATAGATGTTGGGAGAATTGCATTACCGCTTTTTTTATATTTTATTTTGATGTTTCTTGTTTCCTTTTACTTGAGCGCTAAAGCAGGTGCACATTATGCGGAAGCTGCCACCTTGTCCTTTACTGCTGCTTCTAATAACTTTGAGCTTGCCATTGCGGTGGCGGTAGCGGTGTTTGGGATAAACTCGGGGCAAGCCTTTGCGGCAGTGATCGGGCCTTTGATTGAGGTTCCGGTTTTGGTGAACCTGGTTCGTTTGTCCTTGTGGATAAAAGAGAAGTTTTTCAATTATGCAGTAGAGACTCCCTTGGGGGTTAGGTATTATTCTAAAAGAAGGGAGGCATAAGATGGAGGAAAAGGACCTAAAAAAAGAGATAGAGAAGATGAAGGCCCAATTTCAGTGAGTGGGGGATGCCTGAGGTCCCCCCTCAGAGGAGCCAACTGTAAGTTGGCGAGCGTTTGAGTTTGAGAAGGGTGTATATGTGAGTTTCTATGGGTTAAATGAGGTAATGGAGGAATTTAAAAGAGAAGGGAAGGAAGCAACGCCTGAAGTTGGGGAGGAGATTTTAAAGAGACTCGAGGCTTATCCTTATAATTACATTCCTCCGTCCGAAGAAGCGAGGAAGAAAATCCTTTCTTTGGTCCTTAAAGAATACAAAAAGTTTTTAAAAGCGGGTTAATTTTTGCTTTTTGGTTCATGGAGGTTGGTTGTGGCCAAGGTGCTCTTGGGTGGAGTGGAGATTGAAGTAGATGAAGAGGGTTTTATTCAGGAACCAGAGAAATGGAATGAGAAGGTGGCGGAAGATCTGGCCAAGCGTGAGAACACCTACCCTTTAACTGAGGATCATTGGAAGGTTATAAACTGCATTCGTGGGTATTATCTTAAGTACGGGATAGCTCCCCCTATAAGGATGCTTTTAAAGCAGACGGGTTTTGACCTTAAGAGGATATATGAGCTTTTCCCCTCAGGACCCGCCAAAGGGGCCTGTAAGATAGCGGGTTTACCCAAGGCAACGGGTTGTGTATAGAGGGTGAGAGGTGGCCTTTTTTCTCGGTTTTTTGGCCTATTTTTCCTATTTCTTTGTTGTTTTTCTTTATGCCCGTAAGATGGTCCACTATTTAAAGATGCCTCTTCATCTACGGTGGGAACTTTATCCCTTAGGGTTTAAAGAGAAGCTTAAGTTTTTTATGGAATATTTTACCTTTTCCGAGTACTTCAAACGTAAAAAGACCTATTGGGTCTTCCTTTACCCTTGGCATATAGGGTTTATGGCTCTTATTCTTTTTCACTTTCTTTGTTGCCTTTCGTGTCTCTTGGGATCAGGAGAAGTTTTTTTTTCGATTACGACTTCAGTTGCGGTAATAAGCTTTTTAAGTGGGCTTTTTGGAGCTATTGGACTTTTTATAAAAAGGCTTAAAGACTCGGACCTAAGGCCGTATACGACTTTTAAAGAATTTTTTACCTATTTATTTACGCTCCTTCTTTTTTCAAGTGGCCTTTTTGTAGTTTTTCTTGATCCTTTCTTCCGAGAGTACAGACATTTCTGGGATGGGCTTTTGAATTTTGATTTTATAAATGTAAGCAAGGGATTAACCTTTCACATTATTATCTTTTCCCTCTTTTTAATATATTTGCCTTTCACCCGCTCGGTTCATTATCTTACCAAAATCCTGGGTTTCTTCCTTATAAGGTGGGACAATAAGCCTAATAGAAAAGGTGGAAAAATAGAGAAGCTTATGGAGAAAGAGCTTCAAAGAAGAATAAGTTGGAGTGGGTCCCAAATCAAAGAGGGATTGAGCTGGAAAGAGAACATCTTTTCTAATGAAGATACACGATTTTTTTAAAAACAACAAATTACTTTGTCAAATAAAAAAGAAAGAGCTTTTAAACCTTCCTTTTCCCTTTGAAAATCCCGATGAGATCCCAGAGATTCGATCGTTGGAGGAAGAGAGGCGTAAGGAGTTTGAGGTCTCTCTTGATGGCGTTATGGCTGTTGGAATTTATAAACCAAAAACCGAAGAAGAGGAGAGGGAGTTTATCAATCGTTTTCTTTCCGGGTTAAAAAAGCTTCTCTCAAAAGATGATAATTGGACCTTTCTCAGGCCCCTTTTTTATTCTCTTGAATATTGTATGAAGTGTCAGCTCTGCAGCAGTGTTTGCCCCATCTACATAGCTTCTGGTAGAAAGGAAATCTACAGGCCTTCTTTTAGAGCCGAAATATTAAGACGGATTATAGAGAAGTATATAAAGAGGAAAAGGTTTTTTCTGAAACTTGGAGGAAGCAATTTTGAACTCACCTTCTCGGGTCTTGCTAGGCTTTGTGAGCTTTCTTATCGTTGCACCTTGTGCCGTAAGTGCACACAGGTTTGTCCCTTGGGGGTTGACAATGCTCTTATTGCCCGTGAAATAAGGAAGCTCTTTTCTCAGGAACTTGGCATTGCTCCAAAAGAGCTTCATGAACTTGGGACGATGAAACACCTTAAAATTGGTTCTCCCACAGGAATCACCCCTGAGGCTTTGAGGAACCTGGTGGAGTTTATAGAAGAAGACATAGAGGAAAGGACGGGAAAAAAGATAAAAATTCCTATCGATAAGGAAGGTGCAGAGATACTTTTTATTCACAATGCAGGCGAATTTCTCTCCTTTCCAGAAAACATAGAAGCCTTTGCCATTATTTTTCAGATAGCTCATGTTGATTGGACACTTTCCTCTGAGCTTATGGGCTATGATGCCGTAAATTATGGTCTTTGGTACGACGATGTGCAGTTCATGAGGATAGTCGTAAAACAGGTGGAAATAGCAAAGAGGTTGAAGGTGAAAAAGATAGTTCTTGGAGAATGCGGACATGCCCATAAGGCTCTGCTTGGCGTTGCTGATAGGGTCCTTTCAAAAGAGCTGAATATCCCGAGGGAAAGTTCATTAATCCTAATTGAAAAGATCCTAAGTGAGGGAAAAATAAGGCTTGACCCAAGGAAAAACGGTTTTCCAGTTACCCTTCATGATCCCTGTGGTATTGTAAGAGGGACGGGGATAGTGGAGGTCCAAAGGAGGATACTAAGGAGGATATGTCCGAATTTTAGGGAAATGAATCCTTGTGGGGTGGAAAACTACTGTTGTGGAGGAGGTTCGGGTTTTGCTGTAATAAAGACAGCTAACTTTCCGGATTGGAGAAGTTTAGTAGCCGGAAGGATGAAATTAAAGCAGATAATAGAGGCATTTCACGATGTGATTTCCCCGGATATAAATAAATACGTGTGTGCACCTTGTTCAAATTGTAAAGCTCAGATAAGGGACTTATTTTCCTTTTACAATGTGTGGGAGAAATGTAAGATTTTTTACGGTGGGCTTGCAGAACTCGTGGTAAACGCTATGGTTGACCTAAAAAGGCCCTTTATAGAATGGGAATGGAGGTAAAAAATGGAGATAAAAGATTTTCTTCCTTGTATTGCCGATCCGACAAAGTATAGGGTAATAGGGCGAATTAAGGTGGATAACCTAAAAGAGGTAGCTCCATATCTGGCCAGGGTTCTTCCAAATTCCACTTACAACTCAAAAGAAGGTTGGATTAGTTTCAAGAAAGGACAGAGGATAATCACGATTTACAAGGATGGTTTTGTGACAATGACGATGATAAAGGACAAGGAGGAAGCATTACGTATTCTCCAGGAAATTGAAGAGAAGGCAAAACTTGCTTGGCAAAAAAGGGATGAGATTGATGTGACTAAACCTTTGAAAAAAAGTTTTGTCAGTCCATTTGATATTTATAAATACCTACCGAAGACAAATTGTAAGAAATGTGGTGAACAAACGTGTATGGCCTATTCTTTTAAACTTTTAAACGGAGAAAGGAACCTAAAGGATTGTCCTTTGCTTTTTGAAGACCCGAAGTACTTAGGAATAAAAGAGACTCTCATAAGCCTCCTTTTATCTGCTGGATATGAGGTAGAGTTATAAGAAATTTGGTAGGATTTGAAAGAGTCTGCCGTCTTTCAATAAATAAACTTTATCGGTGGTTTGACGTAAAAATTCCTTGTTGTGGGAGACTAAAAGGTAAGTTTTTGCGTTGTTTCTTAAAATGGAAAGGATTCTTTTTTGAGTCATTTCGTCAAGTCCTAAACAGGGTTCATCAAGAAGATAACAAACTGGTTTCATGGCCATTACTGTACCAAGAGCGACTAACCTTTTTTCTCCATAAGAAAGCTTATGATTAAGCCTTTCCTTTAAGCCGTTGAGGCCCAATAATTCACAAGTTTCTTCCACTATTTTGAAGGTCTCTTCTCGAGATTTGCCCAAATTCAAAGGACCAAAGGCGATGTCCTCTTTTACGGTTGGGCAAAACAGTTGGTTGTCAGAATCCTGAAATAGAAAGCCTAATTTCCGTCTCACCTCGAGAAAATCCTCTTCTTTATTGCGGACCTTCCCAAGGATTTCCACAATGCCCGATTCCGGTTTCAAAAACCCCATTATTATGTAAAGGAGCGTAGTCTTTCCTCCCCCATTGGGTCCCCAAAGGCCGATCCTTTCACCCTCAAAAATCTCAAGATCAACCCCCTTAAGGACGTATCTTTCATCGTATTTAAAAACTACCCCTTTGAGCCTAATTATCGGTTCCTTCATGCCTTAAACCTGATGAAAGCCGAAATTAATATCATTATAATGCCAAAGATCAGATCCTTTTTCTTCAATTTTAAGACCTCATAAATGGGAAAATCCTCTTTAAAGCCCCTTGAAAGCATACACTTGTAAGTCTCCTCTGCCCTCTCATAACTTCTTACCAAAAGCCCCCCTATAAGGTGACCATAAGTTTTATAAGTGTGAACGTTTAATTTTGGGATAAAGCCTCTTGCGGAAATGGCCCTTTTAAGCCTTTCGTACTCCTCGTGATTCACCGTGAAATATCGGTAAAGGAGGAAGACGATTGAGACAAGTTTTTTGGGAAATCCCAAATCCAAACTCGCTCGGGCCAAGGAGAATATGGAAGAGGTGGCCAAAAGGGCTATTGTGGCCATTACGATGGCATTGGCCTTCAGGGTCACCATTAAGGCTTGATCCAATGGGAAATATCCAAGGGGGACAAAAATCCAAATGAGTCCTATGAAAAAATTGGCTCCTAAAAGCCTTATAAAAAGGACCTTAAGCCTCACCTTCGAACAAAGGATCAAAGAAATGGAGAACAAAAGATAAAGGAAGGGGATCCTTAAAGCCTTTGAGGTGGCACAAAGGATACTAAAAATCAGAAAGACAATAATTTTAACTCTTGAATCCATTCGATGAAGAAAAGAATCTCCTTCAGCAAAAGCTTCAAGATGCATTCTTTCTTCTCAACAACAAATTTATGACCCCCCACAGGCCAAAAATATAACCTATGCCGCCTATTATATCTCTGAAGGTTAAACGATCCATTCTCTTTCGCAAATCCCTTATCTCATTTTCAAGTCCTTGAAGTCTTTCCTCAAGGGCTTTGTTTGTGATTGTTTGAGGATGTTCTTCAATTTTCTCAAGGGTTTCAAGTTCATATTGCGCCCTATGTCCAGGTCCAGCCGAGGCTATTATTTTTAATCTGCCCTCTTCTTGGGTCCTAAAGGAGAAAAGTCCCTTTTCGTCCGTTAAAGCCTCATCGAGTTTTCTTCCCTTTCGGTCATAAAGCTCTATTTTTGCCCTTTTACAGGGTGAACCATCCGCAAAGTAACACTCCCCTTTTATGGTCTCCCCTTCTCTAAAGGCGTAAACGTTCACCTTATGGGCTTCGCTTAAAACAGGAAAAAGGACCGTCAAAACCAATAGCAAAAAGGTTTTCATTCCAAGACCTCCGGTTTAACTTGTTTAAGGTAAGTGAGAATGTAACCAGTAATTAAGGCCTCTAAAAAGGCAAGGGGAAGGTGCATCGTGAAAAACGATATTGCTACTGCCCAAAACCTTTTCTCGGTTTCAAGAAGGGCAAAACAGGTAAGAAGTGCACCTCCTAAAACCGAAAGCCCCCCTCCCAAAGCCCCGCCTAAAAATACCGAAGTTTTGCTTTCCCTTTTCAATAACTTCCTAAACAGGTAATGGGAGAGAACTGCAGGGGTGGCCATATTGAAGGTATTAACCCCGAGGGTTATGAGCCCCCCAAATTGAAACAAAAGGGCTTGGAAAAGTAAAGCCACAAATATGGCAGGAAAGGCCTTAAAACCGAGAATTAAACCTATAAGCCCATTCAGAAGAAGGTGAGCCGAAGTTGGACCGACCGGAATATGGATAAGAGAAGCCACAAAAAACCCGGAAGAGAGGATGGCCACCTTTGGAAGGTCCGCCGGCTTTATCTGCCTCAATCCAAGACCAATTCCCCCTGCCGAAAGAAGAGTCCCTCCTAAAAGGACCGATCCCGAAAGCACTCCTTCAGATATGTGCATTTATCTCATCTCCCTCACCTTTATCCACATTATTCCGCCCAATTCGACGGGATACTCTTTTCCATCCTTTTTGAGCTTATAAGGAGCATCGGTTATGGCCGAAAAGCCCCACCATCCCGCTTTGGGAAAGGAATAAGTAAAGACGCCATTCGCATCGGTCTTAATGACCTGGGTGATATAAGGACTTTTAGAAGCCTTAACCCTTTTACCCTCATTGAAGTATTCCACCTCCACCCGACAGAACGGAAGGGGTTTCCCCTTAACTTTAACCATGCCCCTAAAGGTGTTTCCAACCCAAAGCCCGTAAGGCCTTGTAAGGGGAATTATCTCCACGGGCAAACCCACCTCTTCTTCCCATATGTCCTCCTTGCCAAAGGCTTGAAGTATCACCTTCGGACAATGAACGATAAATTTCTCCTCAGCTTCCTCCCAATAGGGATTCATTTCAAAGAAAAAGACATGATCCCCGGGCCTTTTTACCTCAAAAGAAACCTTCCAAGCCTTTTTGCCTTGAACCTTAATCTCCCTTATGGTCTTCAAAAGGTCCATTTTCTCTTTACCAATTTTGGCGAAAAAGGATTTAGGCTTTTCCAAATTCATCCATTCCTGTTCGAAGGGATGCATAAAGTAAAGCCTTAAGATGATGGTCTTTGGATCCTTTTCTTCAATTATGTCATCCGAAGGCAAAATTACAGCAAAATGGGGAAAACTAACCCCACAAAAGCACAATAGCATTAAAATCCATACAACTGCTTTTAGAATAGCCTTTTTCATCTTTTCCCCTCCTTAAAATGAGACATTAAACCTTAAGCCCAAAATATGAGCCTCATTTTTATCGTTTTTTTGGAATTTGTCAACCATATACTGGTAATCGAAAGTGAGATTGGAAATTATACTTTTAAATTCAGAAAGATGGAACTTTAAATAGGTTTCAAAAAGATGAGTATGGGATATTTCTCCTTTTTTAGGTCCTTTGAGATAAGAATATCCGATTCCCATTTCGTCCTTTTCCCTTTTCCAGATTGATCCCTTCACATTAAGTCCAAAAGAGGCCATGCTTTTGTAATCCACTTTAGCCTTATCATCTTGCCATCCAAATCGTAAAAATCCACCAAGCTTTTCCTTTATAAGTTCTTGATCTACTGAGAGGCCGAATCCCCTTAGGGCCTTATAACTTTCGGTCCAGCTTTCAAATTTCTTATTAGTCGTAAAGGCACATAATCGGTAGTTTCCCTTTCCGAGCGCGTTTTCCCATTTATAACCCACTTGAGCTCCAACCCAAGTGTAGTATTTGTCAAGCTCGTTTTTCGACCTCATTCCGAGAAGCCTTAAATGGAGATTTCCTCTTTCCAACTCCAAAGCAACTCCCAGATCGTAACTCGGAAGGTTCAGGAGGAGATTATGGACGAGGCCTTCGTTCAAAAATTGCTCGATCTCATTCCCCGCGTACTCGTTATCGTCAATGAAGGAAGTGGAATCGATAATTCCCAGGGTGATCCTCAGGTTTCTCTCCTTTTCCAAAGGGAAGGTATGGGAGTACCAAAGTTCTTGCAAATGGTCCCTGGGATGTCCGTTTATGTTGTGAAGGTCGTCGAAAAGATCATCCGCATTGGGGGAAAGGACAAATGGATTCACTCTTTTTAAGCCGTTTCCCTTAGCAAAACTTGCCCTTACGAAAAACTCATTGTTTTCACTTGGTTTAAAGGAGAGGTTCAAATCCAAAACGCCTGAGCCTTTCTTTTCATCTTTAAAATCTCCCTTTTCCTTTGCCATATATTGATAGACAAAAGTGCCCGTTCCGGAAAGGAAAAGGCCTTTGGTTAAATCAAGACAAAGACCGCTTAAAGGAAAAAGAAACGCTAAAAGGACAAAGAAAAACCCTCTCATCTTACTCCTCCTTTCCCCAAAATAAAAAACCACGAAGACCTTGCCCTTCGGGGCACGTAAGGCCTTCGTGGCCTTTCTTCAAAAATTACCCTTTTTGGATTTTTATGTCAATATATGAGGATGATTTACCTCAAATCGCCACAAGAGATAGAGAAGATAAGGAAGAGCAGCCAACTTGTGGCGCGGGCCTTAAAGTACCTTAAAGCTTTTATAAAGGAAGGTATTACCACTGAAGAGCTTGATCGTTTGGCTGAAGAATACATCAAGCGTCATGGGGGGATTCCGGCCTTTAAGGGCTACCGGGGTTATCCTCGGAGTCTGTGTGTTTCGGTGAACGAAGAGGTGGTTCATGGGATTCCCGGGAAAAGGAGGCTCAAAGAGGGGGATATCGTGAGCCTTGATTTGGGGGTGTTGATGGATGGGTATTATGGGGATGCGGCCATTACGGTTCCTTTAGGGAAGGTTTCGGAGCTTGCTAGAAGGTTAATCAAAGTTACGGAAGAGGCCCTTTATCGAGGCATAGAGATGGCAAGGCCTGGGAATCGGTTAAGCGATATATCCCATGCGATTCAAAGTCATGTGGAGAAAGCGGGCTTTTCAGTGGTAAGGGAATTTGTTGGGCATGGAATTGGCAAAGAGCTTCACGAAGAGCCTCAAGTCCCAAACTTCGGACCTCCTAATCGAGGGCCAAGGCTTGAGCCGGGGATGGTTTTGGCGATTGAGCCGATGGTGAATACGGGTACGTGGGAAGTAAGGATTCTTCCGAATGGTTGGACGGTTGTTACTGCGGATGGAGGACTTTCTGCCCATTTTGAACATACGGTGGCCATAACCGATGATGGCCCCGAAATTTTATCATTGCCTTAAAGTTACTTTTGTTTTAAAATATAAATAAAAACCTCTCAATAAAGCACCTTCGTGGCTTATAGCGCTTATTTCTTCTTCACTCTAACCCCGTGAAAGGCGCTTATGTTATAACTATAACCGAAATTTTAGTTGGTTCTGTAAGTGTTTACCCCAAAATTTTTTAAAGTTTTCGAGTAGTAAAACCGTTTCCATGTTCATAGGCGTAAGCCAGCATGCGGATGTAGGTTAGACTTAGCCCTTTGTTTCCAACTCGCTGAAATTATCGCATAGTTTTCATGGTAATAGAGAGGTAGCATGAACTTGCTCTTGGTTATACAATGGTTCTAAAGTTACAAATTTTACTAATTTACCAAGCCCCCAAATCTCCACTAAATTGTCAAAAAGACGGACTTCAATGTCAATGCTTGTCAAGCGATAATCTCTATAAGCAACAGCATTAACAATGGCTTTTTGCCAAGTGAAATCCGTTATTCTAAAACACTCTCGAACAACAAATACCCTGTCCTTTGCCGTTTAAGATGAAAAATTGAATCTTTTTGTAAACATGTCGAATAAGTTTAATAAGAAACTGAAATAGTCGGTTTGGTCTCTTTAAACATTAATAGCAACATATTCATTTTTGAATTGTTTCTTTCCAGTTGTTAACCGCAATTTTAATAACACCTATTACAAGCTGTGCTTTTAAGTTTGAGGCAGGATTTTGGATAGTATAAAGCTTTGGTTCATTTAAGGTGTTTTCCACGATGTAAATCCAGTATTTATTTTGTAATCGCTCTGCCATCTGCCATTCATGTGGTGTAAGCTCTGACGTACCGGTAGTTGCAAAAGCTTTAACTTCAATATAACGGATTTCGGATTCAGAGCATGGAATGATATAATAACCAAAGAATTGGCCACTTACATCTTTAGGAAAGCGGCCTTATTTCCGCTCGTATTCCATTGCTACCTGCATTCCAACTTCTTCTATATACTTTTTCGTTTCTTCCGTCTCCTCGGTGGGCTTCCCGATAAAAGTTTTTGGGACAATAAGGTTGAAAAGTTCACCCCATTCTCCGAAACCGGAGCCACGCCTGCTGACGATGTTGGGATTGTGCTGGTTCATCAGCTCATCAGGCACCCAGGGGAGGTTGAACGCCCAAAGGTAAGGAGTTTGCGTCAAGGCTTGCAGGGCTTGTTCGGTATTGCGGAAGGCTTCCATGTCTTCTTCGGTTGCCAGCCGATAGTTTCGTCCTTGCCCTTTGCCTTTTGTGCTCACGACGGCGACCAAGCGATGACCATTCGTCCTGCTTGCGCTTCGGCTTTCACATACTTGTCCTTGACACTTGTGTGGCAAACGAGACAGACCGCATTGCCTCGGCTAACCGTGTGCTTTGAGGGGACAAAGTCTAGGGCGTTTCCTTCCACGAGGATGAAGTCCACTCGCTTCGCCGTTCGGTTCGGCATAGGCTTCAGGGCGACTTCCTTGTCCTCCTTGCGGGCGAACTAGAACTGGCGGAAGAGGGTATTTCGGCACCGCAGGCAGGGTTGAGGCAGCGGATGGTTCGGCTCCAGATGTAGGCGATGGGCGTCTCCCCACCGACAGAGGGATAGAAGGCAGCCAATTCCCGACGGGCCTGCTCCAGTTCCCATTTGCCCCAGCGCTTCACCTCCTTTACTAATTTGGCCCCGTAGCGCTCTGGATACTCCATGGTTGCCTTTAGGATGATGTAGGCGACAGGGTTGTATTCAAGGGCGTAGGCTTCGCAACCCAAGCGCAGGGCTTCCAAGGGGATGCTTCCGCCGCCTGCAACGGAGTCCAAAAACTTTCGGCGGTTGGTCACCAAATCGCTTGCGGATTAGGTTTCGTGCGTGCTCAGGAGGTAGCGACCTACGCGGTCGCCGTCATGAACTTCCCATTTGCACAGGTTGGCGATAAATCGTTCGTCCACATCAGCGTCTTCGGTGAGCAATGAGCCCAAGACGGCTGCACGAGCCACGACGAGGGGACGACGCGCCCACCAGACATGTAAGGTGGAGATATGCCCGTGACGGATGGCTTTTTCCCGCCTTGCCTCTTCCGAAAGCGCTTTGATCGGTAACGCCCTCGCGGTTAAGAATGTTTTTCATTCTCGTAACTTCTTTTTGTATGGCAAATTTTAAAACACAACGTTTAAACTCCTCAACGATTTACTCTCTTTCCTTTATCACCAGTTTTATGGGGGAACCTACAAAGCCAAACTCTTCCCTGAGCTTTCTTATCAAAAAGCGTTGGAAATTTTCCTTTACCCCCTCGGGGTAATTCACGAAGAGGACAAAGGTAGGAGGAGCTACAGCTACTTGAGTGAGGTAATAGATCTTTACCACCTTGTTACGCCAAAGGGGGAGTTGGTGAGGTAAGATGGTTTTTCGGAACCAGCGATTTAGTTGCCCGGTAGGGATTCTCTTTCTCCATTCCGAATGGACTTCCACGGCCGTTTTTAATATCTTCTCCATTCCATATCCCGTTTTGGCTGAGACAAAAAGAATGGGCGCAAAGTCCAGGAAATGGAGCTTCTTCCTTAAGGCCTCTTCGTAGTCCTTTATCTTTACCTTCCCTTCGACAAGATCCCATTTATTTACCACAATTATAAGGCCCTTTCCTCTGTTTTGAATAAGGTTGGCAAGCTTTGAATCCTGATCGGTGGGGCCTTCAACGGCATCAAGGACAAGCAGATTCACGTCGGCCCGTTCGATGCTCTTTATGGCTTGCCAAACACAATACCACTCGAGTCTTTCTGAGATCCGGCTTTTTCGCCTTATGCCAGCAGTATCTATGAGAAGAAACTGTTTTCCGTCAAAGGAGAAGGGAATATCTATGGCATCGCGGGTTGTCCCGGGGTGCTCATCGACGATAACCCTTTCAAAACCTAAAATACGGTTAACCAGACTCGATTTCCCTACATTGGGTCGTCCCACAATGGCCACCTTAATGGCTTCCTCTTGGGTTTCTTCCGTTTTGCCTTCTTCCTGAGGAAGATTTTTGAGGATCTCATCGAGCAATTCCTCAAGTCCCATTCGGTGAATAGCCGAAACAAGGAAGGGTCTTTCTATACCAAGTTCAAAAAATTCCGTAGCGTTTTTTCGGTCCTTGGGGCCATCTACCTTGTTTATGACAAAAAGGACTTTTTTCTGGGTTTTTCTTAAGTAATTGGCGATCTCCTTATCCAAAGGGTTTAGTCCCTCTTTAGCATCAAGGACAAAAAGTATTAAATCAGCCTCTTTTACTGCCAACTCACATTGTTTACGGACAAGCATGAATATGCCTTCCTTGGCCTCAGGTTCAAACCCACCAGTGTCAATTAAAAGAAAGGACCTTTCGTTATGTTGAACCCTCCCAAAATTCATATCCCTGGTTACTCCGGGGATATCCTCCACTATGGCCTTTTTTTGGCGCAGAAGGGCGTTGAAGAGGGTGGATTTTCCCACATTAGGTCTTCCCACTATGGCAACAATACCCTTCATTTCTAAAACAATTTAATAATCCCTTTCTTTCTTGCCCAGATGCAAGGAGTATGGTATTAAAAAGCCTTGATGAAGGTCAAAAATTGGATGACAAAAAAGGTCATAACCATCGATCCCGAGGCCAAACTCCAGGAGGCCATAGCCCTAATGCGCCGACACTCCATAAGGCATCTCCCGGTGGTAAAAGACGAGGAACTTGTCGGATGGGTTTCTGAGGCGGATATAAGGAGTGCCTATTTGGCCTCTCTTATTGAGGACATCCGAATAAAGGACGTAATGATAAAGGACCCTATAACCGTTGACCCCGAAACGCCCTTAGAAGAAGCAGCGAAAATCCTCTATCGCCATGCGATAGGTGGGGTGCCTGTGGTGGAAGGCAAAAAGGTCGTAGGGGTTCTTACGGTGAGGGATATAATGGGGGCTTTCATTGAACTGATGGGGTTTTTAAGAGAAAGCTCCCGGATCGATGTTATCCTCGGTGGAAAGCCTCATGCCTTTCAGGAAGTTTCCGAGATCATCCGTAAGCATGGGGGTGAGATCATCTCGGTGGGTATCTCTGGGCCTGAGGATAAAAGGAAGAGGGTTTATTTCTTAAGGCTCAGCAAATGTAACGTTAAGGCCATCGCGGAAGAACTCGAACAAGCCGGCTATAAGGTGGTTTCGGTAATAGAATAATGGATCCCTTGAGTCTAAAAGAAAAAATAGGAAACGACCCAGAAGCATTAGAAGCCTTCCTTGAGGAAATCTTAAAAGAACCTTCGGAAGAGGACGTTGGCCTTTTAAAGGAATTGAGGGAATTCTATAAGGATCATAAGGGATGTTTAAAGGTAATAAAAAGAGCGATTTTTAAACTCCGCCAAAAAGGAATCACTGTTGAGGAAGAAGAGGAAAAGAGCGTATCCATTTTGAGACCCGTTAAGCTTCCCGAACCGAAGGGCTATCTTGGACTTTGGGACCTTTCGGGAAGGCTCTTTCTGGCTTTGGAAAAAGAAACTCCCAGGGGGCTTATAGGGTTTTCAGGATTTGGATCTTTTGAAGAAGGGTTGTTGGATTTCTTTGGGAGTCCGGTAGCCAAAAAGAATTGGCGTAAGTTTTTAGAGAATCAAGTAGTTTCAGGCTTCAGACTAAAAGAGGTACCTGCTTCTTATGTGAAAAGGCTTTTCGAGGAGTTTAACGGGATAAAATCGCATGAGGATTTCAAGAAACAGGCTTCTCAATTCGAAAATATCCCCTCTTATGAAGGAGAGCCTTTGATTTTTCAACATCTTTCTTTAGAAGGTCTCACCAATCCGAAGGAGGAAAAACTTTTTGAGATTTTGCCCCATTTTGGGCTTTGGGCGTTTGAGGAGGAAGCTTTAAAGCCTTATATGGAGGAGTTAAAAAGCGCCCAAGAGAGCCCCCTTGTGCTCACCAAAGTTCAAAAGGGTCAAAGGATAGAAGGTATAGTAGAAAAGGCCATTCAAGTCCTTTTTCCTGAAAGGAAGCGTCAGGCTTTAAGGAGAAGTCTCGAAGAAGTGGCTCTGGTTTTATTGCTTAACGATAAAGAGGAAGAAGCCGAAAACACCCTTCTTTTGGCCGAACGTTTAAAGGAGGAACCTTCGCCCTTAAGGCCTGATCCATTCCTCAGGAGGTTATTCCTCCTTGGTCTTCAGGCTTTGAGCTCCGAGAAAGCTCCCACAGAATTTTCATCCTTTTAATGAGCTTGGGAGGTATCCTATCCCATTTAATGCCTTGAGGGCGCCTTAAGGGACCATTAACCCTTAAGATCCGTGTAGGAGTTACGATAATATTAACGCTCACATCTCCTTCTTCAAGAGGGACTTCCTCAAAGACTTGAGAATCATCAACGTGAACCACAATAGGAACATCTTCCTCAACCGCGCCTATCTTCCTCAATATCTGGTACTCCAGGTCGAAATATCCTTTCCCTTTACCAAGTCTTCCGCCATTTAGCCCTACGGCTACCGCTCCAGTTATCAAAAGGTCAATCTTACCTATCTCTTTAAGAGAGAGGGGTTTCCCGTAAAAGGCGATATTTGAGCCCTTTAAGGCCTTGGGCCAAAGAGGGACCTTTATCATATCCCTTCTGACGAGGAAAAAGCCTTCCTTTAAGCCGGGTGAGGCCATGATGAGTTCTTTTCCGTCCATTAAGGCGTTGATCCTTACTTGGAGTTGAGCTTGATCCGGGGGGACCATTATTCGCTTTGCGGATTTGTACTCAGGAAGACTCCTTAACCTTTCTGCAGCTTTTCCTGCTCCCTCAAAGGGTGGAATTAGCCCATGAGATCCGAGTTTCTCCCACACCTTCTCTCTTATGGAAGCCTTGAGTTCCTTGATATTCACGGTATAGCTCCTTCGTGTTTAAGAAGCCAAATTTTCAGCCCCACTCCTAACGAGAAACCACCAAGCCCCTTTTTAGAGACTACTCTATGACAGGGGATGAAGATGGGAAGCGGATTTGCCCTTAAGGCTCCTCCTATGGCTCTTACGGCTTTGGGTTTTTCTATAGCTTGACCTATTTCTTTATAAGTCCGGATTTCTCCCCACGGGATTTCTTTTACCTTTTTCCATACTTCCTTTTGAAAAGGAGTTCCTTCAAAAAGCAGCGGGGTTCTAAAGGTTTTAATCTCTTTTCGAAAATAGCCTTCAAATTCCTCTAAAGCCTCCGGAAGGGGCCATTTTTCAAAAGAAAGAGGTTGGAAAAGGAACTCCATTTTTCGAATAAACTCCTCTCCCCTTCCTACTCTTAAAAGCCCCTTTTTAGTTCCTATTAGCCACCAAATGCCTATAGGGGAGTTATAACTTTTAGCGAAATACAAGGATCACTTTCTGTGCCTGGTTCTTTTGCAGGAAGGACTTTCTTCCGATTTCTTCCGACATCGAGTTTTTCCCTTTGGCTTTTCTTCGACCTGAGAAGTCTCCTCTTCTGGAGTTTTTTCTTGGGAAAGTATCCCATATTTGGCCAAAACTATTCTTTCGGCCTCTAACCAGTTATCTAAATCCCTTCCGGGAATACAGCCGCTTTTTACGTAAAGCTCATAAGCCACCATCCTTATCTCTTCTTCTAAAACTTTCCTATCCATGAGACCTCCTATAATTAAACGTTTTATGCAAATAGTTTAAAAGTCTGACCCAAAAAGATCAACCAAATTGGGCGTTAAGCCATTGCCTCCTGGTGGCTACTCAATACAAGTTTTATCTCATGTAGAAGTTGAGTGGGGTTTTTCAGCGGATAATGTAATTTTTCAACTATTTCCGTCGCTGGGAGGTTTTTGATCTTAAGGTCCTTAAGTTTCTCCTTGAGGATCGATGGGTCTTGAACGGGGTACTTAGTGCCCTTAATGTGTTTCAATACTGTATAAGCCCACGGTATATCCAAATGTTTCATGAGGTCCTCTATTATTAAACCGCAGTAATGAATGAGGGTTTCGGCTTCGTGTCCTTCTTTCACCAATCGATAAGCAAGTTTCGCGATGCCCCCGGCTGTATGAACCTTCATTTCTTTGGCTTCTTCTTTGGCAAGTTCCTCGATCTTTTTAAGTCTCTCCAAGGTAAGAGTAGGGTCAGCTCTTAAGATGTTTCTCACTGTATTTCTGGTCAATCCCACGGTTTTGGCGATTTCCTCCTCGGTTTTTAAATACTCCTCTCTTAAAATTATCACATAAGCAGCCCTTGCCAAACTTGGAAGCCAGGTTAACGTCCGGTATTCGGCCAATTTGTTTAAACCACCAAGCAAATCGATTGCCTTAAAAAATACCCGATTTACATAATATTCGAGATCCTTTTGGGGTACTTCTTGTTGGGGAAGCCCAGTAATTTCTATCACCATATTTTCTCACCTCCTATTGGTTCTTTTATTTTTATTAAACCTGTTTCACTTATTTCCAAAAAATGGGTTTTTGTATCATGCCCACACATCCTGCATCCGTCGATCCTAAAAAGTCGTACAATTTCGCCTAAGGGCTTTTTGTAAATTTTCGCCTTTGTCGTTGAATCTATAAGCTCTTTAGCCAAAATCATCGTTCCATCCACAATATGTCCAACTGCATAACCTCCAGCCGCTTCAGCGGTGAACTCTTCGTGTCCGCTTCTTTTTTTGGGAGACGAAAAGGGCAGTTTGATACCATTTCTTCATGAAGTTATAAAGCCTTCTTACGATCGCCCTTGCGAGCATTTCTCTGTTTTCAAAAAGCCCTGTGATGGAATCTATTACTGTGTATTTCACCTTGTAAGTTTTGATCACATAAGCTAAGGTGCTAAGTAAATCCGGAAGGTTTTCTCTTATCCTTGAAGAAGAGGCGGCATCGATGAGGATTATATTGTCCTGAAATTCACCAAAATCCAAGCCCATCGCTTGAGCCCTATACTTTAAAGCATTAACCGTAAAAGGCGCCGGAGACTCAACCGTAATAAAGGCTACCTTTTCTCCTTTACTTGACCGATGAACCGTAAATTGCTCCACCATAAGGGATTTTCCCGTATCGGATACACCGGTTATGTTAAATACCGAATAGGAAGGGATTCCATTTAAGGATTTTTTCACTAACTTACTTTGCACATTCTCCACGATAAAGAAAAGATCATCTAACCCTTCAATCCCGGTGGAAATTCCGTGAAGTTCAGGGGCCTTTTCTAAGGCTTTTGAACCCGTAAAAACGGCAGAAAAATCAGGAGTAGCCCGTTCTTTTTCCTCTAAAAAGGCCTTTTCGTCATCTATAAAATGACTCCCCATACACTCTCTTTTAAAATCGTCTGTGGTATACATAAACAATTTAATGATCTTTGAGGAAAAATAAAGTTTAAAACCCTGAGGATAAATAAACGATCGCAATTTATGATTTAATGCGCTTTTTAGGCAAAGGCAGATATTCCACACTCGGAGTCGACCTAAGAGGTTGTGGGAAGAGTTTCATAAGTTGATAAACCTCTTGAGGTATATCATTACTAACTGAAAGTCCCATTTTTTTAGCCTCTTCATAGGTAATAGGATGATCGTGAGTGAAATACCCTTGAGAAAGCAGATCAGCAATTTCATCGATGGTTTTATCGGGATATTTGCCCTGAAGTATAATCTTAAGGCATTTTTTCATCTGGCTTAGGGCCATTTCGGCCATATCGGCCAAAATGAGGGTTTGATCATCAATATTATCCATGGGTTTACGGCGCAAAAGCCTTAATATAGAAGCTGCAGGAAGGCCCTGTATCTGAGGATCAACTGGGCCCAATACCGCGTGTTCTCCCATTACGATTTCGTCGCAAGCAAGGGCGATTAAGGTCCCTCCGCTCATGGCATAATAGGGGACAAATGCCGTTGTTTTAGCAGGATGTTTCTTTAGGGCTAAGGCGATCTGTAAGGAGGCCAAAACCAGACCACCTGGAGTGTGAAGGATGAGATCAATTGGCACATCCTTATCGGTCATATTAATAGCCCTTATGACCTCCTCCGAATCGTTGATATCTATATAACGCATAATGGGAAAGCCCCAAAAACTCATAGTCTCCTGACGATGGACGAGAAGAATAACCCTAGACCCTCGGGAAGCCTCAAGCCTTGCGATCATCTTCTGTCTTGAAATTTCCAAAAACTTCTTACGCATAAATGGCTGAAGGGCAAAAAGAAAAAAGAGTAACCAAAGAAATTCATATCCCATAAGGTCTACCTCCTTTTTTAAAGTTCCCAAATATCATTCGAGTTTCCAACTCATGGTTTACTTTAATTACTGGTTATTTTTTGTCAAGTATTTGTTGAGTCCTTTGAAATAGGAAAGATGAATTTTTCCTTCATTATGTGATAGACCATGGTAAAGATTTAAGCCGTTAAATAGCATTCGGAGGAATTTCGCTCAAAGACATAAATATATTTATTACCTATCCTTCTGATCGGTTATAGCCTTGATTACATAAATTTAAAAATATATGGGTCTCTGCTTATCTTTTTGTTCATCGATTTGATACACTAGATGACTCTGTTGTTTTTCTGGGGATACAACTATTTAAGCTTTGATTGAATTAGCTCAGGGTGCAGACATTTTGGTCCATGAAGTTCTACACGTTCCTCTTTTGCAAGGTTGGCTGCAAGGATTACTCATGCAGAGCGTCTTTTAAAACATATTATTAATTCTCACACTACACATATGGATGTAGAGAAAGTAGCAAAAGAGGCAGGGGTGAAAACTTTAATATTAACCCACTTTGTTCCTGTAGATGATCCAGTGTGATAGATTAAATGTGGATAAAAGGAGTAAGGGTTTATTTTGACGGAAAGATCATCGTTGGAAAGGACCTGATGGAGATTTATTATACACGAGAAGGCAATAAAGTTTACGCAATAAAATAGGCACTTTCGTAAATGGTATTAGGACTTGGAGTTTTAAGATTAAGAAGTATTTAAGTTATAGTTCTTTTTAGGAGAGTTTCAAAAAGTGGTTGACAAGGATAGGGATAAAGCCATAAATATGACCTAAATAAAGTAAGATTAAAATTAAGCTTTAAAATGTTCGAGTCATTAAAGAAGTATAGCATCAAATAGAAGGAGGGAAATATGGGGGGTACTTGAAAAGAGAACTTGACATTTTTCCAATGCACAGAATTAGGAGAGTTGAGAAACCGACCATCAGAATAGAATTTGATAAGGTTCAAAGGGTGAATGAAAGAGAGAGTGGATTTGCTAAGGCAGCAGCAGGTGACTATGGAGAAAGGGCAAAAAGGGAAATACAGAGGTTTGTTGAAAAGTATCCTTTATCCGCTGCTGCGTCGTGGGTAAGAGCAGCTCTAAAGCCGTTAGCTTCTGGTACAGAAACTCCGCATAAGGCACCGATTCCTCAAGATCCGGAAGGTCTCTCTCGACATATAAAAGAGGTAGCGTATTTTTTAAGGGCTGACGCTGTGGGGATATGTGAGCTTCCAAGATTTGCGGTTTACAGTTACAAGTTCGATTTTAAAAACCCATACTTACCTCCTTATCCAATCGAGTTGAACCACAAATATGCAATAGCGATTCTTGTGGATCAAGATTGGAAAACCGCTAGGGCCTCTACAGGACACGATTGGATAAGTAATGCCATGAGTATGATGGCTTATGCCTCATCGGGTTTCATAGCTATTATTCTCGCCGAGTACATTCGAAGACTCGGTTATCCTGCAAAAGCTCATTACGCTCCTTATTATGATGTGGTTGTTCCTCCTATACTACTTATGGCAGGCCTTGGAGAGATGAGCAGACTCGGTGATAGTGTGATTCATCCATTTTTAGGACCGCGTTTTAAGGCCGCTGTAGTGACTACTGATATGCCTTTAAAACCTGATAAGCCTATAGATTTTGGACTTCAGGACTTTTGCTCCAAATGTAAAAAATGCGCAAAAGCCTGTCCAAGTGGGGCTATAAGTGATGGGGAAAAGGAGATGTATAACGGGTATGAGAAATGGCCATTCGATAAACGAAAATGCACTCTATTTAGGGTAGAAAATCAAAAAGGTGCAGGATGTGGTACCTGTATTAAGGTTTGCCCTTGGAATAAGCCCTATACCCTCTTCCACAGGGCAGTGGGTTGGATGGTGCGTAAATTTCCTTTTGTGAGAAAGCTTGCTATCATAGGTGATGATCTATTAGGCTATGGAAAACCGGACTATTCAAAAAAATGGTGGTTTGATTTGGAAGAGGTTGAGGGAGTTTTAAAAATGCCAAGTTAGCTCAATTGGAACTCAGGGGCGCAAAAGAAGGTGATTATAATTTAAAACCCATTTTGCAAGCTTAAGGTCTTCGGGAAAAGTTATCTTTATGTTGAAGGGGTCACCTTCTACAAGCTTCACCCTTCCTCCATATCGAAGATAAAGAGAGGAATCATCGGATTGATCTATTAACCCCTCTTCTTGAGCCAATTTATGAGCCTCAAGAATTCGCCGATAGGGGAAGCCCTGGGGGGTTTGGACGATTTTTACCTTTTTTCGATCCAGGGTCTTTGAAGCCCAATTTTCATCGGCTTCTATAAGGGTTTCTTGGGCAGGAATAACGGGTATTACGGCCTGTGGGGCTTCCAGAAGAAGCCTTTTGGTGAGGTCTTTTTTGAGAAATGGCCTTGCCCCATCGTGAATGAGGACATAATCAGGCTTTAAGGATTCAAGGGCTAAAAGGCCCAAAAAGGAGGATTCCTGTCGGGTGGGACCTCCTTTAGTGATTAACCATTCTTTTTTGAGATTTATCAAGTATTTCTTGACTTCCTCTTCCCAATTCTCCGGAACGACCAATACTCCCCCTTGGATTTCTTCCGTTTGATCAAAGGCCTCCAGAGACCAGAGGAAAAGAGGCTTTCCTTCAAGCTTTATGAAGCCCTTTGGTAATTTCTCATTGAGCCTTTTACCTTGACCAGCGGAAAGTATTACGGCGTAAATCCTCATTTTAAAAGCACTTCCAAAACGTCCCGAAATACCCTCTCGGCTACCTCCTGAAGGTAACCGCCATGGGTTATCACCATGTAACGACCTTTACAAACCTCCTCGGAAAGGTCCTTTACAAGTTCAGCCAGCTTCCTAAAAAACTCCACGCTCAGACCCTTATCCCCGTAATCGCCCTGACAGGTATCGTGGCCAAAGTTATGAAAGATTAAATCAGGTCGGAACCCTTTGACCCTTTCGCCAAATTCTTCCGTGACCATTTGAAGATACCTTTTGCCGCCTATCCCATAGGGAACCGCCCGATCCACTTTGGTGTCATCGGGGCTTGTGTAATCCATATGACAGAAACAAACATGAAGGACTTGAGGATCATTTACGAAAAAGCTCCTTGTCCCATCTCCGTGGTGACAGTCCGTATCAAGGATGGCTATTTTTTGGGCCAAGCCTTTCTGGCGCAAAAAATAAACAGTAGGACCGCTACAGGAAAGGTAAGTTCCTCCCCACCCAAAGTCCCTTGAGGCATGATGCCCCGCGGCAACCGTGAAAACAAGGGCCCTTTTAATTTCTCCTTCCATTATCTTTTGGGCGGCTAAAAGACAACCTCCAATCGACCTTGAGGCCCCCTCCCAATACCAGCTTTTTTTGACTCCTTCAAGGTAAGAGGGGGAGTGACAAGCTAAGAGAATTTCCTCAGGGGCAAGGGGAGATTGGAAAAGGGAGACATTTTCATTATAAAGAAGATCCCCTAGTATTTGCGGGAAGCGCTCGTATTTGTTCCCTATAATGGGCCAATCGAAGGAAGCCATTATGGGATGAAAGAAAACCCCCACCCTTTTCATCTTAACCTCCAAAGTTTAATGTTAGAGGACTCTTTCTTAAGGGTCAATTTTAGGTATTGACCCCTTGGGAAAAGGGTATATAAATAAAGGCGATGAGACTAAAATTCGAGAGATTCAACTCGGATGAGTTTCGTTGAGTCCTTTATGATAGGGAGGGCATCGATCGCCTCCAGGGCCCGCCGTATGTTGCGCTCCACCGCTTCGTGGGTCATCATCACGATGGGAACCGCTCCTTTACGAGTCTGCCCCTTCTGGATAACCGAAGCGATGCTTATGTCATTCTCCCCCAAAATGCCCGATATTTTGGAAAGGACCCCGGGCCGATCGATGGCCGAAAAGCGCAGATAGTAAACGCATTTAATCTCCTCCATCCCCTTTATCCTCAATGAGGGAGGAGAAAAGAGGGGGAGTGTGGTGTTTCCTCGCAAAAGGTCTCCCAAATCGCTTAATACCGCGCTTGCCGTAGGTAAGGATCCTGCTCCTTGTCCATAAAAGAGAAGGGGCCCCACTGCATCTCCTATCACATAAACGGCATTAAAGACCTCATTTACCTGGGAAAGAAGGTGCCCTTTGGGAATTAAAGTGGGATGAACCCTGAGTTGGAGCCCATCACTATCCTCTTTGGCTATTGCCAAAAGCTTAACCTTATAACCGAACTCATGGGCGAACTGAATATCAAGAGGGCTGATTCGGGTTATACCCTCCACATAAACGTTCTTAAAATCGATCCACTCTCCAAAGGCCAAAGAGGCGAGAAGGACCAGTTTATGAGCTGCATCAAAGCCTTCCACGTCTAAGCTTGGGTCAGCTTCGGCATAACCGAGTTTCTGAGCCCTTTTCAGGGCCTCCTCATAACTCAAGGCCTCGTCACTCATTTTAGTCAGGATGAAGTTGGAGGTCCCATTAAGTATTCCAAAAATGGCCTTAATCCGATTTCCCACAAGACCCTCTTTAACCCCCTTGATAATAGGGATACCTCCTCCTACGCTTGCCTCAAACCCAATGGAAAGGTTTTTCTCCCTTGCTTTTTCAAAAATCTCCCTCCCGTGAAGGGCCAAAAGGGCTTTATTGGCAGTAACAACGGGTTTTCCCAGTTCCAAGGCTTTGAGGATATAACTTTTCGCAGGCTCGATTCCTCCTATCAGTTCAACTACCACTTGAACCTCAGGATCCTCTATAACTTCAAAGGCATCCCGGGTGAGGATTTCTTGGGGTACCTTAACTCCGCGATCCCTTTCAAGGTCAAGATCAGCTATCTTTTTCAAAGAGAGAGGTTTTCCCACTCGTTTTTCGATTAAATGCTTGTTTTGTAAAAGCAACTTAACCACACCACTTCCAACCGTCCCAAAGCCTATCAGTCCGATACCAAGCCCCATTTCCAAAACAGCCTCCTTATGCCCCTTATAGCCTGTTTTATCCGGTGCTCATTCTCTACCAGAGCAAATCTCACATACCCTTCGCCATATTCCCCAAAACCTATGCCAGGTGATACGGCCACCTTTGCCTCTTGAAGGAGGAGTTTAGTGAACTCTAAGGAACCCATCTTTCGAAATGGTTCGGGAATAGGAGCCCACACGAACATGGTGGCTTTTGGTTTCTCCACCTTCCAACCCATACGGCACAAACCTTCCACTAGAACGTCCCTTCGGGATTGGTAAATACCTCGGGTCTTTTCCACATAGGGATCGCAATCCCTCAAGGCTATAATGGCGGCTATCTGAATGGGCTGAAAGATCCCATAATCGAAATAGCTCTTCAAACGGGCAAGGGCATGGATCATCTTCTTGTTGCCCACTGCAAAACCCACCCTCCAGCCCGCCATATTGTAGCCCTTCGATAGAGTGTAAAACTCCACTGCCACCTCTTTGGCCTCAGGGACCTGAAGGATGCTTGGTGCCTTATAGCCATCAAAAACAAGATCCGCATAAGCCAGATCGTGAATGAGGAAGATCTGATTCTCTTTCGCGAATTCCACGACCTTTTTAAAGAAATCAAAGCTCACGGTCTTAGTGGTAGGGTTATTGGGGAAATTGAGGATGAGAAGCTTTGGCCTTGGCCAACCTAGTTTAAATGCGTCCGTTAGACTCTCCAGAAACTCCTCTTCGTCTTCTCCCAAGGGCACACTTCTTAGATCGCCTCCTGCGATAATTACCGCATAAGTATGAATGGGATAGGCGGGATTTGGCACAAGCACCACATCGCCTGGTTCTATCATGGCAAGAATAAGATGAGAAAGCCCTTCCTTTGAGCCTATGGTCACAATGGCCTCACTATCGGGATCGATATCCACATCATAATGCCTTTTGTACCACTTGCTTATCTCAACTCGGAGCTTATAGATCCCCCGGGAGGCTGAATAGCGGTGATTTTTGGGGTTTTGAGCCGCTTCTATAAGCTTTTCCACTACAGGCGGTGGAGTGGGAAGGTCGGGATTGCCCATCCCCAGATCGATGATATCCTCCCCCCTTCGCCTGGCCTCAAGCTTCATCTGGTCGATTTCGGCAAAAAGATAAGGGGGAAGCCTTTCTATTCTGCCAAAGGAAACGTCTGTCATTTCTGAAGATTATTAAATAAATAAAGTGCTTAAGTCAAATAAGGAAAATGGCGGAGGGAGAGGGATTCGAACCCCCGGACCCTCGGAGAGGGTCTGCGGCTTTCAAGGCCGCCGCCTTCGTCCACTCGGCCATCCCTCCCATTTCCTATAAAAGATTTTATTTTGGAGGAGTTATCCTTTCAATGCCATACATATAGGGTCTTAGGGCTTCGGGGACAAGGACGCTACCGTCTTCCTGTTGATAGTTTTCTAAGATGGCTACAACTGTCCTTCCTACCGCAAGCCCCGAACCGTTAAGGGTGTGAACTAATTCGGTGCTCTTTCTCCCTTGCCGGCGGAACCTTATCTGGGCCCTTCTTGCTTGAAAATCCTCACAGTTGCTGAGGGAGCTTATCTCCTTATACTCCCCAAGTCCGGGAAGCCATACCTCGAGATCATAGGTTTTGGCCGCCGAAAAACCAAGATCGCCCGTACAAAGTTCCACAACCCGATAATGAAGGCCAAGTCTTCTCAAGACCTCTTCCGCATCCCGGACCATGGATTCCAATTCCTCATAGGAAGTCTCAGGGGTTGTGATTTTCACAAGCTCAACCTTATTGAATTGATGCTGCCGAATAATACCCCTTACGTCCTTGCCGTAAGAACCCGCCTCTTTCCGAAAACAAGGGGTATAGGAGACGTACCTTAAGGGCAAGTCCTTTTCGTCAAGGATCTCGTCGCGATGGATGTTGGTTACGGGAACTTCCGCAGTGGGGATCAGAAATAACTCCAGGCCTTCGATCTTGAAGAGGTCCTCCTCAAACTTGGGAAGTTGGCCTGTTCCTTCCATCACCTCCCTTTTGACCAGAAAGGGAGGAAGTACCTCAATGTAACCGTGTTCCCTTATGTGAAGGTCAAGCATGAAGTTTATCAAAGCCCTTTCAAGCAACGCCCCAAGCCCCCGGTAAAGGGTAAAACGGGACCCTGCGAGTTTCGCTCCTCGAGCAAAATCAAGGATCCCCAATCTTTCCCCTATCTCCCAATGGGGTTTTGGCTCGAAATCGAACTTAGGGGGTTCACCCCATTTCCTCACCTCGCGGTTCTCCTCAGGTCCCTCACCTACTGGGACCGATTCATGGGGCAAGTTAGGTATTCGCAATAAAAAAGCCCTTAGTTCCTCTTCTTTTTCCTTTAGGCTTTGTTCAAGGTTTTTAAGCGTTTTAGAAAGCTCCCGAAGTTGGGAAAGAAGTTCGAAGGTGTCCTCGCCTTTTCGCTTTTTTAAGGGTATTTCCTCGGAGATTTCGTTCAGTTGCCTTCTTAAGGATTCAACTTTCTCTATTAGCTTTAGGCGTTCGGCGTCAAGTCTTTCAAAATAATCCCAATTTATTTCCACTCCCCTTAAAGCCAAACGCTCTTTCACATAAGGAAGTTTTTTCCTCAAGGTTTTGAGATCGAGCATGATTTTATATTAAACCACAAAGGTGAAAATTCTGCCAATCATTAACAATATCAAAGGGTTAAACACATTATAAGTGTTAAGTAATCCTTCAAATGTCTTGTTATCAAATAGCGGTGTTTTTACCCTCTCTTTGGCATAAAAGCCCATCCTCTCCCGAAGCTGTTGGTCGGCCAGAAGCTGTCTTTCCCTGTAAGCAGCGTCTTCTTGAGAGGTCACCAAAAATCCGGTTATGCCATTGAGGACTTGCCTTTTTATGCCTCCCACATTGCTCCCTATGACGGGTTTTTTTTCCCCACATGGCCTCACTGACTACCAGCCCAAAGCCTTCTCTTATTGAAAGCTGGAACACTACAGTAGCAAAGCGTTGGAAACTGTTTATCTCAAAGTGGCTGTGAGGGGGGAAGATCGAACACCAAAACGTCATTGTCATCGGAGGTGGTGTTCAGAATCTCCTTATAAACCTCCTCTCCCTCTGGATCATCACTTGCATAAGAGCCCACCAACACAAGTTGGCAATTGTATCTTCTTTTTGCTATTTTATACGCCCTATATGCACCCATAAGGTTTTTAAGCCTATCAAACCTCGATACTTGTAATAGTAGGTTTTTTTCCGGATGTATGCCGAATTTTGAGACGGTCTGAACCACAAACTCCCAATCCAGTTCTACGTTTTTAGGATGTAATGGATCTATAGAAGGGGGTATTATGTAAGCGGGGATTTTAAGATTGTAATAGACGAAATCCGGAATGTGGAAAATCGCAGCGTCGTACGAGTTTATGAAAAGCCCAATAAAATCCCCTGCCTTTGGATCTGGATTCGAGGTGTCTATATGAGAACGCCATACCCACTTTTGGTTTTTCTGTTTATTTATAACCATTCCCATAGGCTGTGGATCATGGATGAAAACTACATCGTAATTCTGCGTTTTTAACCTATTTAGGTTATCGTAGGTTTCCCTAAGGTAAGTAATTGCCTCATGACTCTCTATAGTGGAAAAAGCCTTTTACATGTAGCATATTGTGAAGTTTCTTAGTAAAGCGGAAAACTCTTCCGATCCTTCAAAGACTTCCCAGTCGGTTTTTATTCCCAAGGCATTTTTTAGAGGTACAAGCCTTGAGAGGATCTCGGCTACCCCTCCACCTTCCTTGGTGGAATTTGTGTATAAAACTTTTATGCCCTTTAAGCGTTGGGCAAGTAGAAAAAGTTCTTCAATGGTTTCAGTACTCACGATTTTTTTCATAATCCTCAAGCCTTATCATATCCTAAGAATTTCCAATATGGCTTTTTACCTCATAAAGGTTTAGCATGTATAAATCTATGGCATCTATAGCTTCCGCTTTTTTGGCATAGCCTTGTTGAACCAGCCATTGGGAGTAGTCGTTTATAAGGGCTCTTTTATCCATTGCAGGTTATAAGGTGATAAAAAAGAGGATATACTTGATTTTTCTCTATCCTTCTATAAATTGATCAAAATCCTGCGCAATTTTTCCTGTGTCCAATACATATCTATGAATGTTTAAAAAGTAAAAGAGTCTGGAACAAGTTTTTATTTCTCCCTCATATTCGGAGAATTTTTCAATAGATTCTTTCTTAACTTTTCAAGATCATAGTAACGCGTTGGGTCTATTATCGAAAACTTTGCGGTCAGAGGTTCGTGGCCATTAGTGGCAAACTAATGGGCAAAGCTGTTAAGGTATTCGGTAGGGAGGTTGTGGTAGTTAAATAAATTTACGTAAAAGTGGTAAAGGAGGCTCCCCCGAGGGACTATCTTCAAGCCTTCTAAAAATTCCTGAAGGTTTTCCGCTTTTATTTCAGTATATACGCATACCCATGTTTCCGTTTTGAGCTTAAATACCATCTTCCAGTAAAGTTTTTAATACATTTAAAGCTTCATTTTGAGAAGAGACATAATAACTGGCAAAAGAAGGGGCTACCCCCACTTTGACGGTTATGGCTTTTGGCGAAAGGTCCTTGAACATCTCCTCGTCAGTAATATCATCACCTATAGCAAATACGAAGTCGCATTCATCAAGTAAATAAAGAGCAGTTGTCCCTTTATTTATGCCACCGGGGCGAACCTCAAGGACTTTGTTTCCTACTAAGATGGTGTAATCGGTATTGGCTATAAGGGCACTGAGTTCATCCATAAGCTCTTTGACCCTCACATAAGCCATCTCTGGATCCGCGTTCCGGTAGTGGAAAGCTAAGGTAAAATCCTTTTCTTCTACCAACGATTGGGGAAGTCTGTCCACGTAAAGCTCCATTATAGCTTTAACCTTTTCCATAATCTCGGTGTTGGCCACACATCTTGCCGTCCATTCTCCTTGGGGTTCCTTTATCCAACACCCATGTTCGGCAACAAGATTAAAGGAAGATCTCCGAACCACTTTTCTAACTGTTCTTTCTTTCTTCCTTCCGGATATTAAGACCACCTTCGTATTTTCAAATTCACCCAGTCTTCGGAGTATGTTTTTTATCTCCTGAGTAGGTATCGCTAGATAAGGCTTCTTTGCCAAGGGGACCAGTGTACCATCGTAATCCAAAAAAGCACCCTTTTGTTTGCCTCTTTAAAAGCTTCTTTCAGCTTTCTTCGAAGTTTTGCGTTAAGTTCTTTAGTTCTTAAAGCATTCTTTTTTTGATACTATGGCTTTAAGAGCCTCAAAGAAGTCATTTCCCCACTTATGCACATTATACCTTCTAAGTCTTTCCTGCATGGGCTTTAACCTGCTTTCTTGCTCTTCAGGGGGCATCTCAAGGGCTGTCTCTATTGCCCTTGAAAGCTCTTCTATCGAATTAGGGTTAACCATTACGGCTTCGCCCAGCTCTTTACTAATTCCCGCAAACTCCGAAAGGATTAGAACTCCTCTTAGGTCTTTTCTTGAAGTCACAAATTCCTTGGCTATGAGATTCATTCCATCCTTTATAGGGGTTACTAAAAGCACATCACTCGCCCGGTAATATGCCACCAACTCCTCAGAAGGAAGGGATGTATAGTGATAAAGAATGGGAACCCATTCGATCAAACCAAACCTTCCGTTTATTTGGGCTACCTTTTGTTCTATTTGATTTTTCATTCTTTGATAATGCTCTCCGTGTTCCCTGGAAGGGACTAAATTTAGGATAAGTACCACTTTTCCGTGCCAATCTTGTCGCCTCAGCAAAAAATCCTCAAGGGCCAAAAGCCGGTTGTATATGCCTTTTGTGTAGTCAAGTCTATCAACAGAAAACACGATCTTTTTATTTCCCAAAGTCCTCCTTATTTCCTCGGCCTTTTGGTCAGAGGAGCTCAAAGTCTATGCCCATGGAAAAGGTGTCTGCCTTAATTATTCTGTCCTGATAGATGAACTCCCCCATAAAATGATCTGTGCCAAATACTTTTGTAAGGTTTCTTAAGAAGTTTATAGTGTATTCGTGATTGTGAAAGCCTATTAAGTCTGCTCCCAGAAGCCCCTCCAATAACTCGTGCCTTCAGGGCAATTGACTAAAGACCTCAAGAGGTGGAAAGGGTATATGTAAGAAAAACCCTCTCTTAGCTTCAGGAAAAACTTCCCCTAACATACTAGGAAGCAAAAGGAGATGATAGTCATGGACCCATAAATAAGCTTCCTTCTCAATTTCCACATGATCCAAGATGGCTCTCAGAAATGTTCGGTTCACTTCCAAGTAGCTTTCCCAAGCGGTTTTTTCATAACTCGCAAAAGTAGGCATACTATGAAAAAGGGGCCAAAGGGTTCTGTTACAAAAAACCGTTATAAAATCTATCCATGAGTTTTTCGGGGACGTAAACTGGCAAACAATTGTATTCTTGCAGAGGTAGGTCCTTTATTTCTTGTGCGTCCTTTTTCTTGAGGCCGGATCCTGACCAGCCTATCCAAAGCCAAGAAGATATGCCCGATTTTCTTGAGGAAACTTTCTAAGCCTGAAACTAATCCCCCTGGGCTTCTCTGCAAATCTAAGGGCTTAAGTCTTTTGATGCTTATAGGAAGACGATTGGCAATTATTAGTAATTTCATGACGCCAGAAAAATATAATGACCGAAATTCACTCTGACAACTTAGTGTCTTCTTTTTACTTTCTTTTTAAACTTTGTGGTAGATTAAGCTTTAGTGTGGTGGAAGTAAAAAGGAGCATCACAGTAAAAGCGCCTGCTAAGGTCAACCTTAGGCTCGAGATACTGGGGTTGAGGGAGGACCATTATCATGAAATCCTGAGTTGGGTTTATCCGGTAAGTTTATGGGACGAGATATCGCTTGAAAGGATAGAAGAAGGAATCGAATTTGAATGTGATCATCTTCAAGTGCCTCGGGAGGATTTAACCGTTAAAGCGGCCAAACTTTTCCTCCAATATACTGGTCTTAAAATGGGGGTGAGGATAAGGCTTAAAAAGAACATACCCGTTGGATCTGGCCTTGGAGGTGGTTCGAGTGATGCTGCCTCCACCCTTCGAGGACTTATTGGCCTTTCAGGCCTTCATTTGAGAGAGGAAGAACTTTTGGAACTTGGTGCCAAGCTCGGTTCGGATGTTCCCTTCTTTATAAGAGGGAAACCCGCCTTAATTGGGGGAAGAGGCGAGAAGATCATCAGGGAGCTTCCACCCCTTAAGTTGTTTATGGTCATAATCTACCCTCAAAAACCCCTTTCAAGCTCGGCTGTTTATCATCTATACGACCTCTCCTTGACAAAAGAAGATAGGAAAAATAAAATTGTAAGGGATTTTCCCCCAAGAAAATGGGATGATTTTCTCTATAACGCTTTGGAGCAGGTGGCTGAAGAAGTTTTGCCGGAGATAAAGGAGATGAAAAACTTATTGCGGCAAAAGGGGGCACAAGGAGTCTCAATGACCGGAAGTGGGTCAGCGGTTTTTGGCATTTATGAAAGGGAAGAGGAAGCGCGAAGTGCTTTTGATTTTTTGAAAACCTTTAATTGGGAGGTTTTTCTGGTCGAGACGCTTTAAGGTTGGGGTGTCGCCAAGCTGGTAAGGCACGGGACTTTGGATCCCGCATTCGGAGGTTCGAATCCTCCCACCCCAGCCAAAATTTTTTATTAGGGGAGAAGAGGTGGCGATTTTTCGAATAGATGGGGAGCTTAAGGTCTTTTCGGGAAATGCCAATCGACCCCTTGCGGAAAAGGTATGTGATCATTTGGGTATTCCCTTAGGTAATGCGGAGGTCAAGACCTTCAGTGATGGTGAGATTTCAGTGGAGATCAACGAGAACGTGCGGGGTAAGGACGTATTTATCGTTCAGCCCACTTGTCCACCGGTTAACGATAATCTGATGGAGCTTTTGATCATGATAGATGCGGCTAAAAGGGCTTCGGCGGGCAGGATCACCGCGGTCATTCCTTATTATGGGTATGCTCGTCAGGATCGGAAGGTGGCTCCCAGGCAACCCATTTCGGCCAAGCTTGTAGCCAATCTGATAACGGTCGCTGGGGCTTCGAGGGTTTTGACGATGGATCTTCATGCGGGGCAGATTCAAGGGTTTTTTGATATACCGGTGGATAACCTTTTCGCCAGGCCGGTCCTTCTTCATTACATAAAAGAACACTTTAAAGATGACCTGGTGATAGTCTCGCCCGATGCTGGAGGAGTGGAAAGAGCCAGGGCCTTTGCCAAGAGGCTTGATGCTTCTTTGGCCATAATTGACAAAAGGCGAGAGAGAGCCAATGTGGCTGAGGTGATGAACATAATAGGCGATGTGAAGGGTAAAACTGCGGTTATCGTTGACGATATTGTCGATACAGGTGGGACCCTTACTAAAGCTGCGTCTGCCCTTCTTGATAAGGGGGCTTCGGCCGTTTATGCCTTTTGTACTCATCCGGTACTTTCGGGGAATGCGGTTCAAAGGATTGTGGAATCTCCCCTTAAAGAGCTTATCGTTACTGATACCATTCCTCTTTCTGAAGAGGCAAAAAAGTGCGGAAAGATAAAGGTCCTTTCAGTGGGCAAACTGTTTGGGGAGGCTGTTAGAAGAATTCACCTTAACGAATCGGTGAGCGTTCTTTTTGAATAAAAGGAGGGGCAAAAATGGAAGAACTCGAACTTGAAGCTTTCTATAGGAAGGAATTAGGAAAGGGGCCTTGTAGGCGATTGAGGAAAGAGGGGATGATCCCAGCTGTGTTTTACGGCTCGGGGGAAGAGGCTATACCTTTAGCGGTAAGGCTTAGCGATTTGAGAAAGACCTTTTCCACACCTGAGAGAAGAAGGTCCATTTTTACGTTGGTCATAAAGGGCCTTGGTGAGCAAGAAATTAGGAAGACGGCCATTCTCAAAGAGATCCAACGGGATCCCTTGAAAGATCAACTGCTTCATGTGGACTTTCAAGGGGTGAGACTTGAAGAAGAGATTTACATGGAGGTGCCCATCGAGATCGTAGGAAAGCCCAAAGGGGTCGAAAAAGGTGGGCTTTTGGAGGTTTTTGTGCGTTCGGTTGAAGTGAAAGGAATCGCCGCCAAGATCCCTCCTGTAATAAGGGTAGATGTTTCGGATCTCGATATAGGTGATTCGCTCCACGTGATGGACCTTAAAGTCGAAGGGGTAAAGATCACAAGTGATCCGCTTCAGACAATAGCTACGGTGGTGGCTCCCGAAGTGGAAGAGGCTACAAGTGAAGGGACTTCGGGAGGTTCAAGTTAAGGGATCTTCACGGTTAAAACGGTTCATGGTTTGTTCAAGCCCTTCTTCGATAAGGCCGAGAAGAAGGGCATTGGTTTTTTCCAAAAGGCGGGGCAATTTTTCCAGTTGCTCTTCCGAAAAAGGGGATAACACATACTGGACTACTTCCTCCTTTCTCTCGGGTCTGCCGATCCCGATTTTTAAGCGGGGAAAATCAGATCCTATGGCTTCGATGATAGATCTCAATCCCCTATGTCCCCCATCTCCTCCTCCCCTTTTAAGTCTGAGTTTTCCGAAGGGCAAATTCAAGTCGTCGTGGATCACCAAAAGCTTCTCCTTTAAAATGGGGATTTGAAGAAGAAGTTTCTCCAACGCTTTTCCCGAAAGGTTCATAAAGGTTAAAGGCTTAAAAAGGAGAATCCCCTTTGAGTTTATCTCCCCAAAGGCCCACTCCCCTTCAAACCCTTTTGTCCATCGTAGGTTGTGCCTCTGGGCAAAAGAATCCACTACGAGAAAGCCCATATTGTGGCGACTCAGTCGGTATTCGACCCCTGGGTTCCCAAGACCCACAAAGATCCATTCTACCTCTTTCATCTTTCTATCTTATAACGCTTGAAAAAAACTTTTTTAAGAAGTACGTTGGAGAAAGGAGGCCGCAGATGGGGGTTAATAAAACGCTGGCCGAAATGTTCTCAAAAATGGCCAATGCCTTGGAGTTTTTGGGGGAGAACCCCTTTAAGATTGGAGCTTATCGAAAGGCCGCCAAGGTCTTAGAGGATTATCCTGAAGATGTAGAAGAGGTTTTTAAACGAGGCGGAGCTGAGGCGTTGATGAAAATTCCGGGCATTGGGGAACGGATTGCAAAAAAGGTGGCCGAATACCTTCAAACGGGTAAGATGCGGAAATACGAGGAGGTTCTGTCTCAGGTTCCTGAAGCGCTTTTGGACCTAATGGAGGTTCAAGGCATAGGGCCTAAAACATTGAGGCTTGCTTATGATCGGTTAGGGGTCAGAACACCTGAGGACTTTAAGAGGGTCTTGGAGAATGGTTCCCTGGAGAGGCTTCCCGGTATGGGCCCTAAAAAGGTGGAGAACATCAAGAAGGGCCTTGAGCTTTATGAACGCATGAGCGAGAGGATTCCCCTCGGTTTGGCCTATCCACTGGTGAAAGAGATCATCGATGAGATGTCGAAACTACCTCAAGTTGAATCCATTTCAACCTGTGGAAGCTTTAGGAGGATGAAAGAAACCGTAGGGGATCTTGACATTTTGTGTACGGGTGAGGATGGGGCTAAGATAATCGATCATTTTGTGAACCTAAAAGGCGTGACTCGTATTTTAGCCCAAGGCGAGACCAAGGGTTCGGCCATATTTCATAACCGTTACCAAGTGGACCTGAGAGTTGTGCCGAAGGAATCCTATGGAGCAGCCCTTCAATACTTTACCGGCTCCAAACAGCATAATATCCACCTGAGGACGATAGCCAAAGGGCTTGGGCTTAAAATCTCGGAGTATGGGGTCTTTCGGGATGAGAAGAAAATTGGAGGGGAGAGGGAAGAGGAGGTATATGAACTTTTGGGACTGGTATGGATAGCTCCAGAACTAAGGGAAGATTGGGGGGAGATCGAAGCCGCTCAAGCAAGGAGGCTTCCTAGCCTTGTGGAGTATTCCCAAATAAAAGGGGATCTTCATGTTCACTCCAAATATTCCGATGGTACCATGAGTCTTGAGGATTTGGTAAAAGAGGCCGAGCGATACGGATGGGAATACATAGGAGTATGTGATCACTCTCAAAGCGCCAAATATGCCAAAGGGCTTGACGAAAAAAAACTGCTCGAAAAGATCCGAGAGATAAGGGAGTTGAATCGCCGAAGCCCCAATGGACCCTACCTTTTGGCCGGAGCCGAAGTGGATATTCTTCCCGATGGTAGCTTGGATTATCCCGATGAGATCTTGAAGGAGCTTGATCTTGTGGTAGCGGCTATTCATAGCTGGAAAAAAGAAGAGGATGTGACCCCGCGAATCCTTAAGGCCATGGAGAACCCTTATGTTCATGTAATAGCTCACCCTACCGGAAGGTTAATCTCCACCCGTGAGGGGTACCGGATTGATGTGGACGCCATCATCGAAAAGGCCTCCGAGACGGGGATAGCTCTTGAGATAAACGCCTATTATGACCGGCTGGACCTTAACGATGTCAATGTTCGGAAGGCCAAATCCAAGGGGGTTAAACTCGCAATAGGCACCGATGCCCATAACTTGGGTCAACTCTGGATGCTCGAACTTGGAGTAGGGGTGGCAAGGAGGGGTTGGTGCGAGCCCGAGGACGTGTTGAATACGCTTTCTTACGAAGAACTTTTAAGATGGACCCGGAAAAGGACAGGTTTTTCATGAAATTGGCCATAAGGATGGCCAAAAGGGGTGAGGGGTGGGTGAGCCCAAACCCGATGGTGGGAGCTGTTCTTGTCAAGGATTCGCGGATTCTTTCGAAGGGGTTCCATCGCCGTTATGGAGGGGATCATGCGGAAGTTGACGCCATAAAAAGGGCCAAGGAGCCTCTTGAGGGATCAACTCTTTATGTGAACTTGGAACCCTGTTGTCATTGGGGTAAAACTCCTCCATGTTGTGATGCCATAATAAAAGCGGGTATAAAGAGGGTGGTTATTGCCAATCGGGATCCAAACCCTTTGGTCAATGGGAAAGGAATCGAGATTCTTAAGCGAAATGGAATCGAGGTCGAAACGGGGGTCCTTGAGGAAGAAGGGAGGGCCTTAAACAGGGCCTATTTCAAGTATTACGAAGAAAAGTCTCCCTTTATCACCTTAAAATGGGCGCAAAGTCTTGATGGGAAGATCGCTACTTCCACCGGCGATTCAAAATGGATAAGTTCTCCAAGGGCCCTGAAGTTTGCCCATAAATTGAGGGCCATTCATCAGGCTGTTGTTGTAGGAATAGGGACCGTTTTAAAGGATGACCCTCAATTGACCGTAAGGCTTGTCCGAGGTAGAAACCCTCTGAGGGTGATCTTGGATTCCCATTTGAAGATTCCGCTTGAATCAAAGGTCCTCAACGTAGAAGAAGCTCCCCTTCTTATAGCTACGACCCAAAAGGCCGATCCGGGGAAAATGGCACTTCTTCAACAAAAAGGAATTGAGGTCCTCAAATTGGGGAAAGAAAGAGTCGATTTGAGGGAGTTACTCAATCTCCTTTATGAAAGAAAGATACAATCGGTTTTGATTGAAGGGGGAAGGGAGGTCCTTACTTCTTTTTTAAGAGAAGGGCTTTGTGACCGATTAACGGTCATCATTTCACCAAAACTCATAGGAGAAGGCTTATCCCCTTTGGGAGACCTTGGGATTAAAAAGATAGAAGAGGCTTTTCTTTTGAAAAACGCTTACCTTAAAAGGATCGGTTCCGATTGGATCTTTGAAGGTTACTTAAAATAAAGATCCCAAGGAATAAAAATGGCCACATCTTCTCGGTTTCTCCGTAAAGGGTCCTTTTTTTAGAGAGGTCAAAGGGAGCCACAAAATAGCACCTTTTGAAGAGGGGCGTTTCTTTTATAATTCTTCCCTTTGGATTTATAACCGCACTTATTCCCGTATTTGCCGATCTTAAGATCCATCTCCTCTGCTCTACGCTTCTAAATACCGCCTGTGCCAGATGTTGGTAAGGGGCACTTGTTTTTCCAAACCAGGCGTCATTGGTGATGGTGATAAGGAGTTCTGCTCTTCGCTTTACCGCTTCGTTTGAAAGCTCCGGAAAGATGATCTCAAAACATATCAATACCCCTGCTTTTCCCCAAGGGAGATCTAAAACCTTTATCTCCTCACCTGGACTTATGTCTCCGGGAACAGCCTCTTTTATTGAGCCAAAAAGCCTCTCTATTGTGTTCCTAAAAGGAAGATATTCCCCAAACGGAACGAGGTGGACCTTGTCGTAAAAGGAAAGTCTATTTTGTGAAAAAAGAAAAGCGCTATTATAGGTCTTATCTTTTTCGATCCGTAAGGCTCCAAAAACAAGGGGTGTTTCCAGGTTGTGAAGAAATTGTAAAAGTTCCTCCACAAGTTCCCCTTGGGGGAAGTATTGGGGAAAGGCCGTTTCAGGCCAGATGATAAGGTCTGGCTTCTCCGTGAGAGTTTGGAGGGTTAAGAGTTCGTGGATTTTCAAAATCTGCCTTTGGAAGGCCTTGTCCCATTTAACGATTTGTTCGATGTTGGGCTGTATTATGGCCACTTTGTATCGGGGAGAGGGGTCTTTTTCATTGATTCTAAAAAGCCCATACCCCAAGGTTAGTCCTATTCCTATTAGGGAGTAAAAGAGGGCCTTTCTTTTCCCTTTCAAGGACAAAAACAGAGCCAAATTGAAAAAAGCCATAAGAAAGCACAATAAATAGGCTCCTCCAAGGTCACTGATCTGTAAAAGGATGGGGATTCTCCATTGACTATGAGATAACATGGCCCACGGAAATCCGGTTAAGAGGTGTCCTCTTAGATATTCCAGAAGTGTCCAAAGCGAAGCTCCTCCGAAGGCAAAAGCCGTATTTTTAGGAAGCACCGTAACCCCCAAGGAGAAAACCCCGAAATAAAGGCCTAAATAAAGGCATAAGAGTAATAAAATGGCCAAAGCTCCAACGTAATTGATCCCTCCGTAACGGTTCACCGCTACCACGATCCAAAAACAAGTTACCAAAAAGGCCACCGTTCCCCCAAAGCCCCCTATGGAGAAGGCCTCTTTTGGTCTGCGATTATTTACCGCATAAAGAAAGGGCAGAAGTGAAAACCATCCTAAGGGCCAAAGTCCTATTCCCGGTTGAGAAAGCCCGTAAAAAACGCCGCTTAACGCGCTAAGAAGAAGCGCTTTTCCTAAGGAACGAGACGATCTCTTCGACCACATACCTTTGGGCCTGAGGACTTAATTCGGGATAAATCGGAAGGGCCAAAACCTCTTGAGAAGCCCTTTCGGCTTCAGGGAAATCTCCCTTTTTGTATCCCAGGAATTTAAGTGAAGGCTGAAGGTGAAGGGGAAGGGGGTAATAAACCTCGGTTCCGATTCCCTTTTGTTGGATGTATTTCCTCAACTCATCCCTTTTGGGGACCCTTATGACGTACTGATGGAATATGTGTCCCCTTTTTAAAGGTGGTAATTTTATGCCCCATTTTTCCCCTTCATACTCTTTGAAAAGAGATTCGTAATATTCGGCCTTTCTCCTCCTCTCTTCGTTCCATTGGTCAAGATAGGGTAGTTTTACCAAAAGGACTGCGGCCTGGATCTCATCAAGTCGGCTATTTATCCCCAAAAGTTCATGAACGTACTTGTTCCTGGCTCCATGAGACCTTAAAAGGCTTATCTTTTCGGCAAGTTCATCCGAATCGGTCACAACAAGCCCCCCATCCCCTGCTCCTCCGAGGTTTTTGGTGGGATAAAACGAAAAACACCCCAAATCGCCGATCGTTCCCGCCTTTTTTTTCTGGTTTCCGATCAAACAATCAGCCCCTAAGGCTTGGGCCGAATCTTCCACTACTTTCAGATTTGCCTCCTTCGAGATTTCCATTATCCTCTCCATATCGCAAGGAAGCCCGAATAAATGCACCGGCATTATAACGAGGGTTCTTTCGGTTATGGCTTTAGGTATGAGTTCCACATTAAGGTTAAAAGTCTCTGGATCAATATCCACAAAAACGGGCCTCCCCCCAAGCCTCACAATAGCACTTACTGTGGAAAAAAAGGTAAAGGGCGTGGTTATAACTTCGTCTCCTTCCTTTATCTCTAAGGCCATAAGGGCCAAAAGGAGGGCATCGCTTCCTGAGGCAACCCCTATTGCATGTTTTACCCCTAAATATTGGGCCAAAGCTTCCTCAAGCCTCCGGACCCTCGGTCCCATGACAAATTGAGACGTTTGGAAAATAGAGCGGATCTCCCTTTCCAGTTCCTCCAGTAAGAGGATGTGGGGAGGTCTAAGGTCTATGAAGGGAACTTCCATCATCCTTAAGCTCCTTGTAGGCCCTTTGTAGATCTGATGAAAAAGGTCCGTAAAACCCCGCTAAAACTTCCTGAAAGGAAAGAAAACCATTGGCTATTCGATCGAGTTCTTCTTCCATTTTGTTAGTAAAAGAAAGATCCATTATGATGGGAAAGTGTTTAAGCAATAATTGAGCCACCTTTTCCCCGAGTTCAGTAAGATAAAAAACCTTATTTTGGAGTCTCACATAACCTCTTTCGATAAGGGTCGTTATGATTGTGGCATAAGTTGAGGGCCTTCCTATACCCCTTTTTTCAAGTTCCTTCACCAGTGAAGCTTCAGTATAACGAGGAGGCGGTTGAGTTAAATGCCTTTCAGCTTCTATTTTTAGGGCCAAAAGCTCTTCCCCCTCTTTAAAGCTCGGCATTTTATCCTCTTCTTTTTTTCCTTCCCAAACTACCATAAAACCAGGAAATTTTTCTACCTCCATAAGCCCTTGAAACGCGAAATCCCCGCATTTAACCCTTAACTTACCCACCTCCAAACGCATCTCCGCCATCTGGGACGCGAGAAACCTTTTCCATATGAGGTCGTAGAGTTCAAAGTCTTTTCTTTTTAAGTAAGGTCTTATCCTTTCAGGGGGTAAGTCCAAAGAGGTGGGCCTTATAGCCTCGTGAGCCTCTTGTGCCTCCTTGGGGCTTTTAAAGGTATGAGGTTTTGGAGGAAGAAACTCCTTCCCGTAAAACCTAAGGATAAAATCCCTTGCCGCTTTTTGGAAGAGGGGGCTTATTCTAACCGAATCGGTCCTCATGTAGGTGATTAATCCTCTTTGCCCCAGAAGTCCAAGGGGAAGTCCTTCATATAGTCTTTGGGCTATTGACATTGTCTCTTTGACAGAAAAGCCCAAGACTTTAGAAGCCTCTTGTTGCAACGTACTGGTAATAAAAGGAGGCGGAGGTTTTTTCGTCTTGTCTTTCTTCGTAAAGGAGAGAACAAAAAAGCCTTTTCCCTCAAGTTCTTCGAGGATCTTTTTGGTCTCTTCTTCTTTTGAAAGCGTTAGCTTTTTTCCCTTCTTTTGGATTAGTTTCACCCAAAATTGAAAGCCATCCTTCTCCAAAAGGGCTCTTATGATCCAGTATTCCTTGGGCGCGAAATTTTTAATCTCCATTTCCCTTTCGTAAACAAGCCTTAAGGCTGCCGATTGGACCCTTCCGGCAGAAAGCCCCCCCTTCAGGGCTTTCCAAAGAAGGGGGCTTACCTTATAACCCACCAACCGATCCAAAACCCTTCGTGCCTGTTGAGCTTTGTAGAGGTTTTCCCTTAGGGAAGTGAGGTTTGTAAGGGCCTCTTTTACCCCTTGAGGGGTAAACTCATAAATTAAGGCCCTTTGAAGTTGAACCTTATTTCCCAGTTCCTCAGCTATATGCCAGGCAATGGCCTCCCCTTCCCTGTCAGGATCAGTGGCCAAGATTACCCGGGAACAAAGCTTCGCTGTTTTTTTTAAATTTCTAAGGATCCTTTCCTTTTCCTTTATAAGCTCATATTCGGGCAAAAATCCCTCTTCAATCCTCACCCCGAGCCTTTTTTCCGGAAGGTCCTTTATGTGTCCGAACGAAGCTTCAACGAGGTACTTTTCCCCCAGCAGTTTCTTTAAAGTTTTTGCCTTTGTTGGGCTTTCCACTATTATAAGTTCCCTATCCTTCATCGGGCGATTAAAAAGACCTTTCCAGGAGGTTCCTTTGCTAGGCCTTCTAATTCCATTTTAAGAAGAATTCCTAAGGTTTCCTGAGGGGATTTTTTGAGAAACTGGGAGATCTCCACGTGTTTGGGGCCTTCTCTTAAAAACTCAAGAAGGAGGTTTTCCAAAGGATCTTTGGGTTTTTCTTTTCCTCTTTTTAAAAGGAGAACCTCTTCCAGGATATCCTCTGGGCCTTCCACAAGTTTGGTCCCTTCTTTTATCACCTTATTGGTCCCTCGAGCCGTCCAGCTTCCGGGCATTCCTGGGACAGCGAAAACGCTTCGCCCTGTTCTAAGGCCAAAGAGGCAGTAATAAGAGCACCGCTTTTTTCCGAAGCTTCAACCACCACAACTCCTAAGGCCAATCCGCTTATTACCCTATTTCTTCGGAGGAAATTCCATTTTTCGGGAGGCGTTCCAGGAAGAAACTCCGAAAGGATCGCTCCCTTTTGGGTGATCCTTTCAGCAAGCTCGCTATTTTCAGGGGGATAGATCCGATCAAGCCCTGACCCCAAAATCCCGAAGGTTCTTCCCTCTGCTTCAAGAGCCCCCCTGTGAGCCTCGGTGTCAATCCCTCGGGCAAGGCCACTTATAACCGTGAGTCCCGATTGAGCCAATTGGGAGGCCAAATTTCTCGCAAACTCCCTCCCGTAGGGGGTTGCCTTTCTTGAACCAACAATTGCAATAGCTTTTGAATCCTCCTCTTCGATGGTTCCACTATAAAAGAGCACCAAAGGAGGATCTGGGATTTTCCTTAGATTTTGTGGATAACGGGGGTCAAAAAGGGTGAGAAGGTCACCTCCAGTGGCCTTTACTTTTTGATAAATTTCCTTACCCGTTTTAAAAGGGTCTATCTCTTTTAAGGCTTTTACAGTTTTAGGGGTTATCCCTCCGACGGATAAAAGTTCATCCTCTTTGGCCTCAAAGACCTTTTGAGGGGAATGAAACGCATCAATAAGCCTTTTTCTTAAAAGAGGCCCTATTCCGCGAACGACCAACAAAGAGAGCCAAAAGTAAAGTTCCATTTGCCTTCATAAAGAAGGAAAAAGGACTTCTTGTCAATACCCACTTCGGAAGAGGGGTTTTTTGTTGGTAAAATTTGGCAAAGCTTTTAGGAGGTGTTTAAAAAGTGAAGGTCCGAGAAACCTCCCTTCCAGGAATGGGGAAAAAATTCTCCTTAAGCTTACAGTCAGGGGATGAACTTGTGATAATCATTCGCACAACCGGTGAAAGGGCCCTTTTCTTATTCCCAAAAGGAGCTGAGGAACCCTGTTCCGAAATCCTATTAACTGACTCTGAGGCCCGAGAATTGGCTTTGATCCTCGGTGGCGCCCTTTATGAGCCAACGCCTTTACATCAGGCGGAATTGGTCTTAAGGGGTTTAGTATTAGAATGGCTTAACGTTCACGAAACCTCTCCGCTTAAAGGCCATACCATCTCAGAACTTGAGATAAGAAAAAGAACCGGTGCCTCGGTTATAGCCATCAAACGGGGTGAGAAGATCATCCCTAATCCCGATCCAAACGAAAGGTTTGAGATAGGAGATTTAATTCTTCTTGTAGGAACTGGTGAACAAATAAAACGTTTTCAAGAGGTATTCGGGATTTCCTCCAAATGAGTGAAGAAGTTTTAGCGCGAGAGTTTTTGGTATTCGCTCTGGCCCTTGTGAGTTTAGCCCTGAGTGGCTCAATCGCCCGGTTTTTAGGCTTACCTATATTTCTCGGCTATCTTCTAGCCGGTCTTTTAGCTCAACCGTTTTTAACGCCCTTTCCTTCTTTAACATTACTGGGAAAAGTGGGTGTCATTTTACTTCTTTTCTTTTTGGGAATGGAATTTGATTGGCGTACCCTTTTATGTTCTCGGAAAAGGTTGCTTCTTACCTTGGTTGACCTTTTGTTAAATTTTTTTATTCCCTTTTTCTTTCTTTTACTTTTAGGCCTTTCTTATGCTTCCGCTTTTATTATCGCCATGGCAATTTACCCCACAAGTTCAGCTTTAACCATTGGGGCTTTGTTTCAACTTCGTCGAGTTGCCAATCCCGAAACAGAGACGATAGTTTGGATACTGGTAGGAGAGGATCTGGCGATAATTTTACTTCTCGCTATAGGTTCAGGTTTAACAGGCGAAGCCTTCGGGTTTAAAGGGATATTTTTGGCTATCTCTTTTATTGGGGTGATGTTTGTGGCTTCCGTGGTTCTAACGAGGCCCTTGGAGTGGTTATTTAAGCGCATCCCTTCGGAGCTTGATAATCTGGTTACCTTCAGCCTGATTATCCTTTTTAGTGCCATCGCATACCTCCTTAATCTATCCGAAGCCTTAGGGGCGTTTTTGGCCGGACTTCTTTTTAGTGGCACAAGGGATCGTGAAGAACTTGAGTCAAGGCTCAATGTGTTAAGAGATCTTGGAACCTCTGCTTTCTTTTTCTCCTTTGGCCTTCAGGTTCCTTTAAAGGTTTCTCCCTCGGGATTAGCCTTAGGTGGTTTGATACTGATTTTAGGAATTTTGAGCAAAGTTCTGACCAGTTGGGTTTCAGCTTCAATAGAAGGCTTACGTCCAAAGGCCCGTTTGAGGTTGCTTTTTAGCCTTTGGATTCGAGGTGAGTTTTCGATTATTGCCCTTTTCGTGGGGAAGACCGTTTTACCCTACCTTTGGCAAGAAGGTATGAGTTGGTTCATTCTGGGAAGCGTAATTGCGGGGTTACTCGCGCTTTCGTATGGGGAAAGGATCATTGAGCGAGGGAAATCTATTATAAGTAAAAAAGAGGAGGCGTCAAATGTATGAGATCCTTTTTTGTATCGCTGTAGGTTTTGGGGCAGGAGTTTTTGGGGGTCTTTTTGGTATAGGAGGAGGAATGGTTACTATCCCCGTTTTGGTATACCTTGGGAAGATGCCTCAACATGTCGCCCAAGGGACTACGTTGGGCATGTTACTTCCGCCCATTGGTTTTTTGAGCACTTACGTTTATTGGAAACACGGATGTGTCAATGTAAAAATGGCGGCACTTTTAGCCATAGGCGCCTTTTTTGGGGGATTTTTCGGGGCAAAGCTCGCCATTTATCTTCCGACTTTCACCTTGAAAAGGCTTTTTGGTTTTGTTCTATTATTCGCCGCTTTAAGGATGATCCTTGGGAAATGAGCTCGGTAATTTTTTTCATCCAACACCCCCAGATGCCAAGCAGTAGGGTTAGGGTTTTGAACCTTTTACCCCATCTGAAAGGCTTGGAGTTTAAAGTAGTTCCTTATCCTCAAAAAATATGGGAAAGGTTTAAGGTTTTTAAAAGCTTAAGGAACTTTGACCTGGTTTTTTTACAAAAGAAGATGCCCACTGTTTTTGAATCTCTTCTTTTGAGAAAATGTTCAAAAACTTTGATCTTCGATTTTGATGATGCAATTTACGTAAGGCATGATGGAAAGGAGAGTTTTACCCGTAAAGCCCGATTTGAATCTATCGTAAAAAGATCAGATTTGGTCATAGCGGGTAACCGGATCCTTGCCGATGAAGCGAGAAAGTACAATCAAAATGTTGCTATTTTGCCTTCGGCAGTTAAAGTTTCAAACATTCCCCTCAAAAATTACGCGATAAAAAATGAACGATTAATTATAGGATGGATCGGTACGGCTATTAATTTGCCTCATTTAAAAATTATGGAATCAGTTTTTAAAAAGCTTTCTGAAGAGTTTCCTTTAGAATTGAGGATAATTTCGTCGAAATCAATGGAAATGAAGGGCATTAATACGACCTTTATCCCGTGGAGATTAGAAACCCAAGAAGATGAAATATCAAAATTTGATATAGGGATAATGCCTTTACCGGATAATCCTTATACCCGTGGTAAATGTGGGTATAAGGCGCTTCAATATATGGCTTGTTGCATTCCGCCTGTTGTGTCAGATGTGGGAGTAAATTCGGAGATTGTGAGACACGGAGTGGATGGTTTTGTGGCTAAGGACCAAGAGGATTTTTACTTTTATTTAAAACTTTTTCTTAAGGACGAAAATTTGCGCAAAGAAATGGGGCTTAACGCTTGGAAAAGGGCCAAGGAAAACTATTCAATAGAGGTAATCTCCAAACGCCTTTTGGAGTTACTTTTGAGTTTTTCAAAAAGAAAAAGTCAGGGTTTATTAGAATGGCCGTAAAGTAGAGAGAGGCAATACCAATAGCTACAAGAAAACCACCGGAGAGAAAGGCAATATTGTGACTTTTAGTAATATCAAACACATAACCTGCCAATATTGGACCTGAAACGCCTCCTATGGCCCAGAACAAAGATAGATAGCCGAGTATGGTACCCACATTTTGTATTCCAAATATTTGAGGTACCATTGCAGTCCTTATGGGGCTTGTTCCTCCGAAACCAAAGCCAAAGATGAACATTAAGGGGAATATGCTCCATGGATTTTTTAAAAAAGGAAGAAGGGAAATACCAATCAGGTCTAAGCACATGAATATGATGAGGACTTTTTGTGTCCAAATTGTTTTACGAGATACCATGCGGAAAAAGTTCCCAAAAGGGAACCCAGATTACTGAAGCTAAGAGTTAAAGCGGCCAGAGAAAGCGGCATGCCCAAATCAGTAGCATAAGGCACTATATGAATGGAGAGGAAGTGAAAACCGGCACTTAT